>JAANMY010000783.1_pt1 | contig 41039 bp, 34 predicted proteins | sample 7279691 | NCBI WGS metagenome assembly JAANMY01 (sample SAMN14094543, study PRJNA606508) | bioreactor metagenome | isolation source: A lab-scale SPAN reactor treating ammonium-rich wastewater day 388 | place: Ireland: Galway | collected 2018-02-07 | reverse complement strand
TGGTTGATCCACCAATGTGTGGAGTGAGCAATACGTTTTCGAGATGTTGCAATGGCGAATAAAAAGTATCACCTGCACCTTCAGGTTCCAAAGGAAAAACATCTGCTGCCAGACCACCGAGATGTTTATTGCTGATGGCTTTGGCAACAGCATTTACATCCATCACTTCGCCCCTGCTAAGGTTAATCAGCACACTTCCTTGTTTCATCTTTTTTAAGAATGATTCATTCACCATGTTGCGCGTAGTCTCTCCGCCCGGAACATGTAGGGTAATAATATCCGCGCGCGACAACAATTCATTCATTTGTTTGCATGCATGCGCATTGCCCAGACTCAGCTTTGGTTCCGTATCATAAAAAATAACATTCATACCCAATGACTCTGCCAAAACTGACACCTGACTTCCAATATGACCGTAACCAACTATTCCCAGTGTTTTACCTCTCACTTCAAAACATCCTTTGCTGTCTTTAAGCCAACGACCTTCGTGAGTTGCCTTATTCTTTTCCGGAATTCTTCGCATGAGCATAATGCATGATGCAATTACTAACTCAGCAACTGAACGTGTATTGCTGAACGGAGAATTAAAAACAGCTACTCCCCTGCTCATGGCATGCGGAAGGTTCACCTGGTTTACTCCAATACAAAAACATCCAGCTGCAAGCAGTTTCTCAGCCTGACTAAATACAGCCGGAGTAAGTTTTGTTTTGGAACGAATTCCCAGTACATGAACCTGCTTTATCTTTTTGAGCAACTCCTCTTCCGAAAGTGCTTTGCTGATAAGTTCTATCTGATGATAGCCATGTTCTCTGAACAGACTTACTGCCGCAGGGTGTATGCCTTCGAGCAACAGTATTTTAATTCTTTCTCTTGGGTAACTTGTTTTTGCCATTACGGTTTATTAAAAAGTATTCTAACCACTAAAATTATTTTTCTTCCAGCCCTTCCGAATAACGCATGTATCTTTTTATCCATTCAGTTCTTCGCACTACCCGGGCATTGGGTTTAACGGGCGACCATTTGAGCGGCAACGGAAGAATTGCAGCCAACGAAGCAGCCTGTTGCATACTTAGTTTTGATGCAGGTTTGTTGAAGTAATATTGCGAAGCAGCTTCAGCACCATAAATTCCATTCCCAAGTTCAATCACATTCAGATAAACTTCCATGATGCGTTGTTTACTCCAGAATATTTCTATCAGAAAAGTAAAATATACTTCAAACCCTTTGCGTAACCAGGTGCGCGAAGGAAATAAAAAAACATTTTTGGCAGTTTGCTGTGAGATGGTGCTTGCTCCTCTCTTCCTGTTCTGATGTTTTTCATTGTATTGGGCAGCTTTCTGAATGGCTTCCATATCAAGGCCGAAATGTTCATTGAACCGTTGATCTTCACTGGTGATAACTGCTTTTACAAGCAATGGTGAAATATTACTTATCGGTTCCCAGTCTTTTTTAAACTGAATATCGCGTTCCGGGTCAAACATTTGTTCTACAAAACGAATAGCCATCAGCGGAGTGAAAAATACGGGAACAAATCGAAACAGGATTACTGAGGCAATGCTTAATATAAAAAACCATTTAATGATTTTAAATAAGATATTTTTCCCCTTTATCAGAATTGCTCTCATCATTTTTCTTTTTTCTGACTGAACACAAAACGATAAGGCAGCAATGCATCCTCACCTGCATAGTCCACACCAATTCTGGGCGTAATCATCATATCTTTTTCTTCAACATGCACTGCATCTTCAATCCAGATGCTATTGCCACAGAGATCAAGACCGGTATGACTGTAATGAATGCCAAGCACCTTTGAAACATTTCCGGGTCCTTCAACATTCGCTGAAATTTTTCTTCCATCTCTGCGCTGCTGCATCCATTTTATTCCATCCATAGGCTTAACACTTCTTATCAGAACTGCATGTGGAATGTCCTTTTCATTTGTTACCACATTAAATAAAGAGTGAATACCGTAGCAAAGATATACATAAGCAACACCACCACGATGATACATTATTTCAGTACGCTTGGTTCTGCGATTTCCATAAGCATGCGATGCCTTATCCACTACTCCGTTATATGCTTCTGTCTCGGTAATTATGCCTGATGTAATATGACCATTGAATTTTGTTACCAATAATTTCCCCAACAATTCACGTGCAATCATTACCACATCCTGCTGCAGATAAAAATCTTTTTTCAGTTTACTCATTCCAGATGAGGAATTGTTTTTCGTCAAACATTATTACTTCCGTATCCATCAGCCATTGCAGTGCATGCAGATAATTTCTTTGCTGTGAAGCAGGAAACTTATTATTGATATCGGAGTAAGTTATTTTCCCGGCATTTACCCACTCTTTGATAATTTGTCTGATACGTTCAAACTCCAAATCATTTAACTCCAGTTTATTTCTGTTGCGGCAATAGTCGCAGTTGCCACAGCGTGTTGTAACTTTTTCACCAAAATAATCCAGTAACATCATACTGCGGCAGGCAGCATTGTTCTCGGCATAGTTCAGCATAGCCGACACACGTTCTTTGAATCTATTTTTTCTGAATTCGAGTAATTTTAAATCCGGCAACACATCTTCTGCTCTCAGTCGCGGAATCAGAAATGTAAGTTGTGGTTTGTCTGTCTGAGGTTGATAATCAAGAATCCCGCATTTACTGAAATAAGCCAATTGCCTGTGCACAAAAGAAACATCCACATTCAAACGTTTTGCCAAATCACTTTCACTGATTTTTACATACTGATCAAAAATACCTCCATAAGAGCGCAAAATCATTTTAATTATTTTGTCAGCTTCAGGATTCTGCACCTGAAAGTTGTATAAGTCTGTATTGTCAACCATAAACTTTAAACGAGCAGGAATAAACACAGCTTCCGACAGCGAAATATATTCAGCTTCGGCAAGAATACGCAGCGAATGATGCGTAAGCAAAGGATTTAGATTGAAGTTAGAAGCAAAAGCAGCAATATCAAAATCAAAACTTATACCTTTTCCGCTGCTTAATGCTACCTTACAGAAATTACCAAGTGCATTATAAACTGTACGAATAAATTTGATGTCAGGGAAAGTGCGTTCAAAAATCTGCTCCAGATCAAGTCGGTCGGCAGTCTGATAAAGTAAAACAGCATAAGCAGCTTTTTCATCACGTCCTGCACGTCCTGCCTCCTGATAGTACGCTTCAGGACTTTCAGGCAAATCAAGATGTATCACCGTACGCACATCAGGTTTGTCAATACCCATTCCGAATGCATTGGTTGCTACCATCACCTGTGTTTTGTTTTGCATCCACTCTATCTGACGTTTGGTTCTCTCACTCTGATCCAACCCGGCATGATAATAATTTGCTTTGATTCCATTGGCCAGCAGATAATCAGAAACGTCCTTGGTACGTCTGCGACTTCTTACATAAACAATTGCACAGCCTCCAACTCCTCTGAGAATATTCACAGCCTTATTCAGTTTATCGGCATTATGATAAACCAGATAACTCAGATTTCCTCTTTCGAAACTTTTTACAAACACTTTTCCATTGCTGAAATTTAATTTCTGCATGATATCGTCACGCACCTGTGGCGTAGCAGTAGCAGTTAGTGCCATCACAGGCACCTCAGGAAATTCCTTTCGCAAATCAGCAATATGCAAATATGATGGTCTGAAATCATAACCCCACTGCGAAATACAATGTGCTTCGTCAACAGCGATAAGATTTATTTTCATCTGCCGCAGACGAATCAAAGCAATATCTGTCAGCAGCCGTTCAGGAGAGAGATATAAAAATTTAAAGTTACCATAAATACAGTTATCAAAAGTTACATCAATTTCAGTGCGACTCATTCCGGAAACTACTGCAGCTGCTTTAATATTTTTCTTACGCAGATTCTCCACCTGATCTTTCATCAGCGAAATCAATGGAGATATTACTACGCAAATGCCGTCACGGTAAAGTGCAGGCACCTGAAAGCATACCGACTTTCCACCTCCTGTAGGCAACAGCGCAAGGGTATCATGTCCTTCAAGTACCGACTGAATAATCTCAGACTGTAGCGGACGAAAGCGCGAATGGCCCCAATACTTGAGTAATATTTCCTGTATTTCAGTCTCAACCGGCATCATACAAAGATAATTAAACGGCTGTTCTGAAACAGTACATCAAATACTATCGGTCAGATAAAAATCACTTTAGTTAATCAGTCGCCTGTGGTGTTTCTGCTGAATGAGTTTCACCTGTAGCATGTTTGCCCCTTGCCGAAAGAAACCAGATATAACTCATCCACAGAATCGGGAAAATCGCCATCCTATAGCGGCTGCAGCCAACTACTCCCGTGAAGATAACGATGTAAGCTATCAGTATCAGAAAAACAATTCTGTCGGGGATGGCAATGTTTCTTGCAAATAAAAAACGTATCAGGCAATAAAAAATAAAAATATTAAACAGTGCAGTCAGTCCGAGATACAATACCATCATTGGGTTAAAAGTTTTCACATAATCTACTACACCCGAAATTCCATTCTGAGCATAATAATACTTCCATCCCCTTTCCTGAACATAGTCAGGGTTCACAAAAAATGCCATCAGGTCGAAGCGCCCATGATCGGTGAAAAAATATACCATCCCTTTTAACTGTGCCCACACAAAACGCGCTTTGTTTTCTTTCACCAGTTTAAAACTTTCACGCATCAGCATATCACTGTAGCTTTTCAAATCGGGTTGTTGCCTTGCAACCTGCACTACACTGTCAATCTTTGCCTGTGCAAGGGCATTTCCTCTTTCGCCAACAGCAAGGTAAGCTCCATATTCCGAAAAATATTTTTCGTTGACTGTGCTGTAATGAAAATAACCTGTTACATGATAATTATAGGCTGACATAGAGATTACAACAGCCAATGGCAGCAATGAAATAAGAACTTCGCGGAGATGAAATATTTTCTTGGTATAAAACAGCAGTGCAATAACCGGAACAGCCACACTGAATAAATACAATACCGGTTTGGTGAGAATGGCAAGTGTAATACATATACAAAAACCTAAAAACGCTTTGGCATCACGAATAGAATGATGAAAAAATATCAGTGCCAGAATCAGGAAAAACTGAAACAGCACATCTGCCATAACCATATTGGCATAGATAAACTGTGTCGGGAAAAACAACAATGGCAACAATGCCAGCCATCTTTTTACAGGTCGAATTCCTGTGAGCTGCCAGAATAAAAAGCAACAGAGTATCAGCGAAAAAACACTGATGATATTTTGTATGGCAAGTGCAAAAAAAGTATTGGTTGAAATAAACTGAATCAGAAACAAAAATATTGCATACAATGGTGGTCGCCTCGAATACATGGTATCATCATGCGGCATATCCCAGTCGCCAGCATACCATGAGCCATGTGCTTTCAGGTTGGTTGCCTGATGGAGATAATCCACACTGTCCACTGAAAAAGCAATGTGATTGTACTTCATTGCAAGAAGAAAAAACAACAGATGCAATGCTGCAAGCACAATTAACAGAAAAACATTTCTGGAGAGCCAAAGATTAAAGTGCGTTATTAATGACCTCATAGGCTTTGAATGGTATGCACTATTTCAGCAAATACATTTTGCCCCATCCTTTGCCGATAAATTTATCGGCAGAAGTAGCGCGATGTTCAATGTCGTCACCATTAATTTTTGTAATCACGCGATAAAGGTAAACACCTTTTGCCAAACGGTCGCCAAACTCATCCTTGCCATCCCATGCAAACTCGCTGATGTTTCTTCCGATATGCATAGGACCCAGTTCGTCCTGCGTAATCTCTCTCACCACTTTACCACTGATGTTGATGATTTGTATTTTGAAATAAGTAGGAATTTCGGAGCCGGTAAGTGTGAACACAAATCGGGTGCTTGTGGTAAACGGATTCGGATAGTTGAACACGTGAGTAATAGAGCTTTTTGTAATCACTTCAAACGAAATGCGGTAGTCGTTGCTGCCACTGAGGTTTCCTGACTCATCACGCGCCTGCGCCCGAAGTTCGTAAATGCCGTCCACGTTAAATATGGGGTGATATTCTATCCTGAATACATTGTCGGGCAACTGTGCAGGTGTCCACTGCAACAGGTCGGGCGACATGGATGTGTTGGAAGCGGGCTCAAAATACAATTGTTGCTCAACTCCGTCAGGCGATTTGATATAAACCTTATACTTTGAAGTATCGTTAAGTGCCAAATATCTGTTCTCGTCTTTTAGTTTTATAACGATCAGTGGTTTTGCAGATACAATATCGCCATTCAGAATATGCTGTCCGTCAAATGTAACATCAAGTATTGGGTTGGTAACATCTTTGTTTACGTTGAAACCAATTTTAGCAAAGTTGTTGAAGTGGTATTGTTCAGGCTGATCATTTCGTGGGTTTACCTCCATCCACAATGTATTAATGCCCGGATAATTCTGTGTACTGAATTTTACTGAAGCATTCAGCGTATCGCCATGCAGCAATGCATGAAAGCGTGGTGATGCAATATCTTTTCTTACATTGTTGTTGTCGTAGAGATAATAATCCACCAGCAAGTCACTCATATCAGAAGTGCTTACATTCTCCACTGGCATTTTCCAGTAAATGGTATCTCCCTGTTCCACATCAGCAGATATAAACTCAGCACCTAAAGGATTCAACACTGCTTCCGGAACTTCCTGATAATATATCTGCCAGCGATTCAGTTGTGGTGGTGTTCTGAAAACTGAATCTTCCATATAGCACCTCAAAAATAATTTCGGATAAACATACGGACTGATGTTCAGATTAAAATCCATTTGTGATGGCTGTATGGCAGTGTACAACGTATGTTGTGTTCCAACCGTATCAATACCTACAATGTCAAGCGCCAGCGTGTCTGTTGAAGTGGCTTCCACACTGTTGTTGGCCCAGTGCAACGAGTTCCACTGTATGGCAGGCCCTATCACTTCTGATGTAACATAACCTTTATACCAGTTGCCTCCGATGAGTGTAGTAAAAGTTATATTCTGAACAGTATCGTTAGCCGCCACAACCGTTTGTGCAGAAGACGGAATTCCTTTTCTGAAAAAGAAAATAAAATGTTTGCTGTTGGGAATGGTGTCCACATTATTAATTCCGTTTTGCGATAGTGCAAACCTGAACTGTCCCGACCATGAACTGCTCATAAAATGCTCCGTCACGCTGTAAAGCAGCACATAATTTCCTGTTGGTACTCGATTGATAAAGTTTGCAAGACTGTCGAGATTTCGGTAAATCAAATGACCTTTGACAGAAAATACCGAATCAGTAGAGAAAGCAAAAAACGGTTGCGCTCCATTCACAATTGCCTGGCAGGAGTCGTTATAGGGTGGCTGATTGATATTTCCGAACTGACCTGCATAGGTTCCTGTGTTCCAGCTTTCGAGCGAAATGGAATCGAGTACTACTGCATAAATCGCACGATAATTACAACCTCCTGTTGCAATCAGCTGATTGTTCAGTTGTACATTGTCTGAAGTAAGACCCTGCCCGGGAACTTTCCATGTTGATACCCTTAGTTCGGCCTGCGTATTGTCGAAGTCCCATCTGCGTTGTGGTTTATCATACACCACATTGGAGTAACCATCATTCTTAAACTGAAAGAAATGCGCCTGACTCCATCCGGTTTTCTGAGGAATGTAAATGAATGAACTTTCTTTCCAACGGTAATTATTCGGATAAAGAGAAGGGTCGAGGCTTACGCGCCAGTAATACACTCTGCCACTGTCGCAGGTAAATGGCAATGGCCATTTCACAACGCCTCCTGTTTGCGTAAATGTTTTAGTTCGAAGAAATGGCGAATTGAATGCATCGGTAGTATCCACTTCGAAGCGGTAAGTTTTCGAAGGCGCATAAATATTATCGGTTGTTGCTTTCAGAATTACTGATGCATCAGGCACAATGGCATATTTAAACGGATATACCGGAGTAATATCTGTAGAGATTATCTGCAATGGAATGTTCAGCACATTATTGTTGGCTTCATTACATTCTGTAATCACTCCGTTGTAGTCAACCGTTACATCAAAATAATTAAATCCGGGTCCGCGGTTCAGGTCGGTATTGAAAGTTACACGCAATGTATCCGTATAAGGTATGTAGCGCAACAACGTATCAATTGTCAGAGTTGAATTGTCAGGGAACTTGCGAACGATGTGCACAGATACAGAATCGGTGGTTACTCTTCCCAAATTTTTTATAACCACATTCAAATCGAAAGTCGGAAGATCTGTGGTAACTTCTGTGGGATTAAAAAACACCGATGGCTGTTTTATTTCATAATCGGGTAAGTCAGAGGGTGCAAGTTTCAGAGCAGGGTCGCCATGCCACAACATTCCCAATGCTGTAGATTTATAAACTATTCCTGCATTGTTGTAATACATCACTATCAGAGAGTCTAATGCATTTTTAATTGCAATGCCCACCGGCAGACTGTAATCGCGATAAGCAACATTTCTGTATAACTGCAATGAGTAATCACCCAACTCCTGAATATTTCCAAGTCGTGGTTTTGCAAGAAAACCTACTGAACCTTTTTGCGGCAGCAACACAAAATCTTCGTTGAGCAATCGCGTTGGCGAATAAATATCACCCACATTGCACGACTGCGCAAACACCACCGGATATCGTCCTGCATTGTGCCAGTTTTGAGGAATGTCTGTTGCTATATCGAAAGTAGAGCCAGCCGCATGACCAAAAAATGTCATGATGTTTACACCACTGTCAATGCGTGCCTGCAATTCAAGGGCCTGAATATATTCTATTGGGTCTGTCGAAATTTTATAATAACTAGTCACTGTTGCACCCATCAGCGTATCGCTAATGGCAGCAGCATTCTGATCCATATAATTTTTTATGCTCTGCTGCTCAAAGCCTGTGTTGCCTCCCACAAAATGCAATACATGCTTAAGCCAGTCTTCAGGGCAAACCTGTCTTGCTGCTTCATGCGACTGTGCTTTTTCCAGATAGTTGGCTACATCCGTTGTGTTTTGTGCAGCAAGACGTCCTGTTGCAAGATGTGGCACATAGGTAGTGTCTGTAATTCTATTGCTGAACATATAATCTGAGGGCGGATTGCCATACGTAGGCACCAGACTCATTTCGTTGTATGCAGGATTTAATCTTACCGCTTCGGGATATATGGCTTTGCCTATCAGAAATAAATACTGAGGTTTGTTGTTGAATGTATTGATGGCATAAGCGCAAAAGTTTTTGATGGAGAGTGAATGTTGGTTAATGCCATAAGCAAACTGATCATACAAATCATTGATGTCAACCAGCAGCGGATTATAACCTGTAGCAAGTCTGAAATTGGAATAGTTTACAGCTTCACTCCACAATTTTTTATGCGAAACAATCAGGTAATCATACTGTGGCTGATTATATGCGTAATTGATAAACCGTGCAAACTTTTGCGGATCGGTATCGGTGTTCACAGGTGCAATCAGAAAATCTGCTGACGTACTGTAGGAAGCTGATTCGGCAGCCAACAGACAACTGCTTTCTGTTCCGCCAAAAGGTATGAGCGCCTGCAGAAGATTGCCCGTGCGCACAGTGGTAATTTTACTTACCGTATCTCCGGCTAACAGATAAATATAACGGGGGGTATTGTCGCTGTTCAGATAATCATTCAGGTCAACGCGAAGTTTGCTGCCACTGCCGCTGACAGAAAAAAACTGAAAAGGTGTGCTCTCTCCCGAAAAAGTATTTGCATGAGCATATCGCAGGTTGTAATATGTTACCGACATGCGGTTGGAGCCTCCGCCATTGGCAGTGCCCGAAAACTGCAACGTATTATTTGCAGCGAGTGCAGTAAGCGAAAGTGTAAAATTAAAATCGTAGCGCGTGTATCCGAAAATATTATTGTCGGTAAAAACCTGATTGCCGTTTATCGCAACATTAAACGTATGAAAATATCCGTCATAGTTGGCATTCACCATTCGCACATCCATCACAGGTGGTGGTGCATTCACTGCTGTCGAAAGGTTGGGTGTGTCAAATGTTTCTGATGGAGTGTTCACGCTGAATGGTGTTCCCGAAAAACCTTCGGGGCCTGAATATGATGGATCTATATCACCCTGCGAATCGCCTTTCAGATATTCACCTGTATAATTTTTACGACTCACTTTTGTGATATAATCCAAAGGTGTATATGCGCTGAAGTTTACATCGTTTTCAAGAATCATTCTTTTTACGGGCGTGCCGGGCAACACTGCTGCCGTAAGAAAATAAACTGCCGTATCGCTGAACAAACTGTAGTCGGGGTTGAGCTGATCCGAAGGATTTTCATACAGCGGTTTGTCGGCCCATCCGTCATTGGGTTTGCCATAAAATTCAATATAATCTGTCGGGTCAAAAGTGTTGTCGGCTTCGCCTGCTACGTAGATGTATTGCTCCGTGCCGTTATGAAATATCTGAAAGTTGTGCGGGTTTTGTGTTACGTTGAATCCTGCCTGCTGCAAGGTGGAATAGTCCAGGCGGTAAATTCCTTTTTTCCAGACTTTAATTTTGAAATACTGCTGTGCCGAATAAGGCTGCGAGCCGTTGAAGTTAATCCAGCTGTTGGCATACTGTGCATTTAACACAGCAGGACTCAGAAACAGAATAAAAATTAACGAGTAAAGTTTTCTCATGTTTTTTTCTGCTTATAAATATTCAGTCTTATTGAAAACACGTTTGAATACAAATTGTTGCTGTTGCCAATGTTGGTGAGGGCATAGTCTATTGACAAACTTTTGAGCCGTATGCCTACTCCGAGGTTTGGCTGCACGGTAGTTTTCTTTTTTCCGTCCATATCGGTCACCTGCTGAAAGTTGCTGATGCCTGTTCGCAGAAATATCAGATGGTTGTAGCCTGCTTCAATTCCCACACGCGGATCAATGCTGGCAAAATTTGTTTTAATGAGTGTATTTCTTTTTCCGTCAAAGGTCATTTCAAGATCGAGTGCAGGCGCTATGCTGAATTTTTTCAGTATAAACTCTCTCGACACTCCGGGTATCAGGCGAGGTAATGTAAGCTCCAAACCGTTTTCGGGAATTTCGTTTCCTGTTTCAATAAAAACTTCTTTTGTGCGGTCGTTCAGCGAGTAGCTCCATGCGTTGAAGGTAGAAGTTACATCTCTGAGCACTGCACCCACACGCCATTCACCGGTGGTATATTGCAAACCTGCATCCAGGCCAAACCCCCATGCTTTGGCAAAATCGCCCACTTTGCGGTGAATGATTTTTACGTTGGCGCCATAGTGAAGACCTGTGATGCGCGACTTCGAAGCAAACGAAATAAGAAATGCATAATCGGCAGCCGAAAATCCGGTGATGCGGTCGTAGTTGATGTTGCCGTCTTTGTCTTTAAGGTCAATGGTGTTGGCAATATCGTCAATGCCGAAACGCAACACCGAAACACCAATGTGGCGCATGGAGTCTATAGGAGCAGTAAGGCCCAGATAATCGTACTTGGCAATGCCTGCAAAATATTCGTTGTGCATAAATGCCAGCTGAATGTCGCCTTTGGCAAGTGCCAGACCTGCAGGGTTCCAGTAGCCGGCTGTTACATCGTTGACCTGCGACACCTGTGCACCACCCATGCCCAGAGCGCGGCCACCTACTCCGAGCGACAAAAATTCATTGCTGTATTTAGGTGCGGTTTGTCCCCATGCCTGCAAACCAATGCCTGTGGCCAAGGCCAGAAGGGCTGCTCTTATCATACTTTGTTTAAGTTGGTTAAATTTTTTAAACGTGAAATGACATAAAATATTTCTTATGCCTGCTAACTTGCTTTTATGGAAAATCATCTGAAAAAATACCTCCTCAAATGTATAGTTTCCGCAGAAATTCCGGTAACGGCTCAGGTTTTATTTTCTAACAAAATAAGGGGGAATGGAGAGTTGAGAATGGTCTGCATTGCCTTCGCGCACCCGTAGCCCTAAAGGGCGCTGGCGCGCTTCGAATACGATGAGAAACGCAGCAAAATAACGTTTTACACCCAGCAGGAATCTTCGATAACCTGCCGGGAGTCAGGTGCTTCATTTCCATCGCGCACCCGTAGCCTTAGTGGGCGCTGACGCACTTCGAATACGTTGCGCGTTGATGAACAACCCGGCAGTTCCGCAGTACTTCTGGATGCCGGATGTCATTTTAATTTACACATCCATATACATCCTATCCCTACATTTGCAACCTGATGCGGCTGACTAAACATATTCCCAATTTTATCACCTGTTGCAATTTGCTTTGCGGCTGCGCAGGCATTGTGCTTTGTTTCAACGGACATATTGCAGGTGCAGGCATGATGATAATGGCTGCTGCATTGTTTGATTTTTGTGATGGCTTTGCAGCACGTGCACTGCATGCCTACTCTGCCATAGGCAAGGACCTCGATTCGCTGGCCGATGTGGTTTCCTTTGGCGTATTGCCGGGCATGATTATGATGCAGGTGTTTATTGCAGTAAATCCCGATTATCATATAGGCAGTGCCATACCTTATCCTCAGGCATTGCTGCCGTGGGTGCCCTGCCTCATTCCTGTGTTTTCGGCTTTGAGGCTTGCAAAATTCAATAACGACCCGCGGCAAACCGACAGTTTCAGAGGGCTGCCTGTGCCTGCCAATGGTTTGCTCATAGCCGCACTGCCGTTTATTGTGCAGTCGTATCTGGTGAATGCCGCAGGTGGCAGTGTTTCGTTTATTCAGCAAGCCGTTTACACACTGTTCAGTACTCCGGTGCTGATGATTATTTTTGTGTTGGTGATGTGTTTTCTGCTGGTGAGTGAGCTGCCGTTGTTTGCACTTAAATTTAAGTCGTACGGTTTCAGTCAAAACAAATATGCATACGTGCTCATAGCCTCATCGGCAGTGCTGTTGTTGCTCTATCGCATTGAAGCCTTGCCGCTGATAATCATTTTGTATGTACTTTTGTCGGCAGTAAAACATTTTATTCCAACATCTGATAAGCAATGAAGTTTACAGCTAAAATAAACGTGATGCCACTGAAGGCTTTGCTCGATCCGCAGGGCAAAACCGTTACTGCAAGTATGAAAAGAATAAACCTTCCTGAAATTGAAAATGTGCGCATAGGAAAACACATCACTCTTGAAATTGATGCAGCAGACCAGGCCGCAGCCGAACAAAAAGTGGAAGACGCATGTAAAAAACTTCTTGCCAACCCCATCATGGAGTTTTACGAATACAGCGTTACAAAAGCCTGAGCAAACAACATTATTGCATTGATTTAATTTTTATCTGACGGAAAAATTTTCTTTACAGCGATTCCCTCCGCAATTCCATCTGCATTTTACAAATAACTTGTTGTGAAATAAAAAACCGGGGCATCAGTAATTATCACTCTCTACTCCCCTATCTTCGCGCATCCATTTTTTTTAAAGTATGCGCATATCCGTTTTTATATTGATAACTCTGACAACATTAAGTGCAACACTGAAGGCACAGGTGATGCACGTGAATCATGATTCGGTGGTGATAAAAGACAACAGAATGCAGATGCCGCTCATTATGCAAAACCGCAACATCACACTACTCGACAGAGAGCAGATAGAAGCCTTGCCTGCAAAATCAGTCAATGAGTTGCTGGCCTGCATCAGCGGTATTGACATCAGGCAGCGTGGCCCATGGGGAGGTCAGGCCGATGTGAGTATAGACGGCAGCACCTTCGATCAGGTGTTGGTGCTCATCAACGGAATAAAAATTTCGGATGCACAAACCGGCCACAATATGCTGAACCTCTCTCTGCCGCTGAGTGCGATAGATCATATAGAAATTCTCAGAGGACCGGCTGCGCGCGTTTATGGCGTAAATGCCTTAGCCGGTGCCATCAATATTGTAACACGCATTCCGCAGAGCAATGAAGTATTTGTTCAGGTAACAGGAGGCAGCAGTTTTGAAAAAGATACATCAAACGGAAAAACATTTTTGAGCACAGGCATACAGCCTACAGTGAGTTTGCTTACAAAAAAAACAGCACAAACACTGAGTGCAGAATACAACACCGGCAATGGTTACAGATACAACACTGCTTATGACAACCGGAAATTATTTTATCAGAACCAAATAACAACAGGCAACGGCAAACTGAATGCAACAGGAATATATACGAGAAATAAATTTGGTGCCAACGGATATTACAGTGCTCCGCGTGATGTGGAATCGGAAGAAACCGTTGAAACCATTCTTGGCAGTTTGGATTACACCCGTGAGCATGAACGATGGAAAATAATGCCCCGCATATCGTATCGCTACAACAAAGACCATTATGTTTTTATCCGTCAGAATCCTGAAATATATCAGAACATTCATGAGAGCAATACCATAACCGGTGAAGTACACAGCGCATACAGTGTGCGCAACGGAAAGTTGGGAGCAGGTGCTGAATGGCGCAATGAGCAAATAAACAGCAGCAACCTGGGCGACCACAGTAGGTATAATGTAGGTTTGTATGCAGAATACCGCCATTTGTTTTTTCAGAAACTGAATGTGAGCGGAGGTATGTATGCCAATTATAATTCGGATTACAGCTGGCAGTTTTTTCCGGGAGTGGATGCCGGTTACTGGCTTACAAAAAATATCAAACTGTTTACGTCATTCACTACAGGGCAGCGTTTGCCAACCTACACCGACCTTTATTACAGAGGGCCGCTGAACATTGGCAACAGCGAACTTAAACCTGAACTTTCAACCAACTATGAAGCGGGAGTAAGTTTTTCAAATGCATATCTGTCAGTGAAGGGAAGTTATTTTTATCGTCACACGTCAGAGTTTATTGACTGGGTGAGAGAAAATGATACGCTGCCGTGGCAGCCGCGCAACTTTCAGGTGCTGAACACCAGCGGATGGACACTTCAAACCATATTGAACAGTCCGTATGGATGGCTTGCCGCGCACAATGCCAATCTGAATTTGTCGTACACATATCTGAACCAAACCGTGCAGGCTTCTGATGATATGATTTCGAAATATGCGATAGAAATTTTGCGACATCAGTTTACGGGCACATTCCACATCAGTGTTGTCAAAGGAATGGATGTGACAGTAAGCGGAAGATATTTGCAGCGTGTGAACGGTAATGATTATACGGTGGCCGATTTGCGATTGAGTTATTCGTGGAAGCAGTGGCAGATATTTGCAGATGCAAATAATATTCTTGATACACAGTATAAAGAAACAGGAACAATACTCATGCCCGGAAGGTGGTTTAACTTAGGACTGCGTTTCAGAACCAACTTCAACACAGGAACTCAGCCGGAAGAAAAATAATTTTTCTGAAGGAATAAATGTAATTGCAAAGTTGCGGTGAAAACATCACACATCTATTAAAAATAAAAGAGCAAGTACAAATTCAGTATTCATACTTGCTCCTGTAGTTTAAAGCCGGTCTGCTAAGAAGATAATTTTATCAGACAGCAGGCTGCAACTTTTACTTTGCGTCTTCTGTTTTTACGTGCATTCCGCTTTTATCAATTTTGATGTTTACGTTTTTGTCTTTGTCGTTGGCATCCTTTCCCTGTATGCGCACACCATGCTGATCAATTTTAATATCCATATTATCCGGATCAACATCATCTGTTTTATTGGTTGTAAAGTCAAAGTCGGTACACATCAGTCCGGCATCGGTCATTTTCCAGGTATGTCCGCCCATATCGCCATCCCATGTATTGGTTACATTGTCAATATCATCCAGAATATCAACCATTGATTCATCAATATAAATACTTTTTCCAACAGGAACTTTAAGAATCAACAATACTTTCTGATTACGAAACTTTACACCTTTAGGAATGGGGAAGTGATCGCTAAGCATCAGTGTAGAATCTTTCTGTTCGAAATTGTATTTAATACTTTTTACATTTTCCATTGCTTCTTTTTCTGTTCGTCCTTCAGCGGTAAAAACCTGTATCAACTCAAACTGATCGGTAGGTGCTTTTTCGACCTTAAAATCTACGTTGTCCTGATTGAAAACAAAATCAGAGCCGGTGGTAACGCTGAAGTTTCCTCTGCGTGTGCTGAAAACATTAGAGTGACTTTCCTCATCGTATTTGGGATCGTCCATAATACGCAGCGAGAGTGTTTGTGCAGACGGATTAAGTACTTCAACCGTGTTGCGAATTTTTGCATCCTTAGCAAAATCGCGTGCAATATCATACACATTGAAAAATGCTACTGCCAAACCAAGTATGAATAAAATTCCTACTGCTACATTGAGGCGATGGGTGTTGTACTTAATGTTGAACATCCATTTTACCAGACGTATGATTAACCAAACCGCAGGAATTGCAAAGAGTAAAATAAATGCTACGGTTGTCCACATCTGCTGATCGCGTGATAAGAACTGATCGGAAATAAATACAGGAATAGTAAGTCCACCTACACCGAGCATAGCCATTATTGCCATTCCTATTGAAAACAATACGATTAAAGCAATGAATGCAAAGAATGCAGTGATGATATATACAATTCCTTTGAGTATGATTTTAATACCTGAAAGAAACAAATCAAATACGTTTGAAATACCTGATGGTTCGCGTTTTACGGCAGGTGATTCGGTTTCCTTGCGAATGGTGCTGATGTTTACAGGATCGCCACGCATCTCCAGTTTTTGAGTGGGTGTAATGGCTTTTGGCAGAATGATGGCAAGAACAATATAAATCAGCAAGCCACTGAAGCCCATAAAGAAGATGATGATGAATAAAATTCGCAACCATACTGCGTCAATGCCGAAGTAGTGGCCCATGCCTGAACACACACCTGCGATAACGCGCTCATCAGGATCGCGATAAAGTCTGCGCTTGATGGTTGATTCGGCAGTTGCGGCATCACCGGTTGTCTGCGAAGTGCTGCCGGCAGCATCATCAGCTCCTGCAAAGTCTTCGGGTTTGCCCATTACGGACATTACCTGATCAACATCTTCTGATGTGACCACCTGACGTGATTTGCCAAGTATCTGCAAAAGAATTTCAGCAATACGGCTTTCGATGTCCTCAATAATTTCGTCACGACCATCGCTGACGCTGAAATGACTGCGTATAGTCTGCAGATAATTTTTTAATTTGTCATAGGCAAGTTCTTCAATGTGGAAGACCATGCCACCAATGTTTACTGTTACTGTCTTATTCATTTTTCAGTGGAGTTGTGGTAAGTCTGGCTAACTGCGTCAACCAACTCATCCCATGTTTTTTTTAATTCTTTTAAATGTTCCTGGCCCAATGGTGTCAGTTTATAATACTTGCGCGGAGGACCTGCATTACTTTCTACCCAGTTGTAAGAAAGCAAACCTGCGTTTTTCAAACGGGTGAGCAGTGGATACAAGGTACCTTCCACAACAATGAGTTTAGCTTCTTTCATCTCATCTATGATATCGCTGGGATAAACTTCTCCCTTGGAGATGATAGACAATATGCAGAACTCTAAAACTCCTTTTCGCATTTGCGACTGTGTGTTTTCGAGATTACCCACGATGTTGTTGTTTTATTGTTTGACTTAATTGTAAATAACGATACAAAGATATATTTAAAAGATAGTACCATGCAACACATAGTACTAAAATAATTTATATTATATTGATATTCAGCTAAATTATTTTTATTAGGATTGTTGATTTGGGGGAGATTTAGCGCAAAATGCCATTGTTGTTGAAGTGCTGAGGGATGAGTTAGAGGGCATGTCTCCGCGCACTCGTGGCCCTAAAGGGCGCAGACGCTCCTGTGTTTTGATTGAATAAAAGATTACAGGATAAGAGTTATGTTTTTCAATCTGCAGTTCCGCAGTACTTCGGAATGCCGGGACTCAGAGAATGCATTTCCTCCGCGCACCCGTGGCCCTAAAGGGCGCTGGCGCACCTGTGTTTTGATTGAATAAAAGATTACAGGATAAGAATTATGTTTTACAATCTGCAGTTCCGAATACTGTGGGAAGAAGGTATGCAAAAAAAAATCCGGAAGCGATTAAACTACCGGATTTCATATCAATTCGTAATTAAAATATTAATCTGCTTTATCGTGCAGAAACTTGTTGTTGTTTTTCAAATCAGTACCTTGCTGTCCGTCTTCGTTGAGTGAAAGTCGTGAATAATTAGTATCATCAGAAGATAACACATTTGAAAGTTTCACATTCTTGCGTTTGTATGCAGGTTCTCTCTCCATATCATTCAGCACCTGAGGGTTTGAAATGCGAGGCATCTGCCTCATTCTTTCCAGTCTTTCGCGAGTACGACTGTAAACATCATCAGGTTTTATTTTTACTTCATCCTGTGAACGATGTTCTTCCGCAAAAGTGTTTGGCCGGTGATTCAAAACAGGTTGTTGTATTTCATTTACCGGTGGTGCTTCCTGAATATCTTCCTGTTGTTCATCTTCCAGATTATTCGTAACTACATTAGGAAAATCAGTGAATGTAAATTCCGTTGATAACATTTCAGGCTCAGGCTCTTTTCTGTTCTCAGGAACAAAATAATCCACAGATGTGATTGGAATTTCTTCTTCAACAGTTTTTAGAACCGGCTCATTTTCAACTTCAGGAGTTTGATGAACCTGTTCATCTTTATTGTCAGTAAATGCAGGTACAGGGGTTTTATAAAAATCAAGAATAACTTTTTCAGGTTGTTTCACAGACTCCTGACGTTTTGTTTCGCTTGTCTTAAATCCTGTTGCAATAATAGTAACAGCAATTTTATCACCGAGCGATTCGTCACTGCCTACTCCCATAATAATTTCTGCTGACTGTCCTGCTTTTTGCTGGATATACTCGGTAATGTCGCTCATTTCATCCATGGTAATCTCGTCATTACCGCTGGTTATGTTCAGCAAAATATAGCGAGCACCTTCAATGTTATTGTCATTCAGCAAAGGGGAATCGAGTGAAAGTTCGGCTGCATGTATTGCACGGTTTTCACCTGATGATACTGCAGAACCCATAATAGCCACACCGCTGTCGCGCATTACGGTTTCCACATCAGCAAAATCAACGTTGATGTGAAGTGTAACGCTGATAACTTCGGCAATACTCTTAGCAGCAGTAGCAAGTACGTTGTCGGCATATCCGAAAGCATTGGTAAGTTTGAGGTTGCCATGTATCTCACGCAATTTATCATTGCAGATGATGAGTAATGTATCAACATTACGTTTCAGTTCTTCAATTCCGAGGTCGGCCTGCTGTTTGCGTTTGCGTCCTTCAAATGCAAACGGGATAGTAACAATTCCCACTGTAAGAATTCCCATTTCTTTAGCAATACCTGCTATAATTGGTGCTGCACCTGTTCCGGTGCCGCCACCCATACCGGCAGTGATAAATACCATTTTGGTATTATCTTTCAGAATAGCTTTCAGCTCTTCAATATTTTCTATGGCAGATTGCTTGCCTACTTCAGGCATAGATCCGGCACCACGTCCTTCTGTGAGACTGGGACCTAACTGCACCTTGCGTGGAACGGGACTCATTTCAAGTGCCTGCAAATCGGTATTGCACACTACAAAATCTACTCCTTTTATTCCGAGTTTGTACATAAAGTTAACAGCATTGCTGCCGCCACCACCTACTCCAATTACTTTAATAATGGATGGTTGTTCGTTAGGCATAAATTCAAAGTTCATCATTGTATGTTTAATTAAATGGTTATGGGAATTATTTTTTAAATTTCTTTATCATTCGTGTCGTCACTGAATATTTTTTTTGTTGTATTCAAAATACTATTGAACCACGAACCTTTATGTTGTGGAACTTCAGCAGATGAGCTTTTATAATCTCCCAAAGCCCTGCGTTTTTCAAGATCATTCAGTCCTTTAATCACCAATCCAACACCTGTTGCATACATCGGGCTTTTTATTTCATCGGGAGCTTTTGCAAGATGTTCACTCGGGTTTCCGATACGTGTATCCATTCCGGTGATATACTCAAACAACTGTACAATATGTCGTAGTTGAGCACCACCTCCGGTAATTACAAGACCTGCTATGAGTTTGCGTTCAAAGCCTGAAGATTTAATTTCGAAATAAACATGTTCAATAATTTCCTCTACACGTGCCTGAATGATACTTGCAAGATTCTTTACTGAAATTTCTTTAGGTTCGCGACCACGAAGTCCCGGAATGGAAACAATTTCATTGTCTTTCATCTGACTTGCCAGAGCCGAACCGAATTTTATTTTAAGTAATTCTGCCTGATTGCGGATGATGCTGCATCCTTCCTTGATATCATCTGTGATAACATTTCCTCCAAACGGAATAACTGCTGTATGACGAATAATACTGTCCTGAAATATGGCAATATCAGTAGTACCGCCACCAATGTCCACCAACACCACACCGGCTTCTTTTTCTTCTTCGGTGAGTACTGCTTCGGAACTGGCTAATGGTTCAAGAATGACATCATAAGGAGTCAGATTTGATTTGTCAACACATTTTTTGATGTTATTGCCTGCTGTAATCAAACCGGTGATGATATGAAAGTTTGCTTCGAGCCTGATGCCGGACATACCTACAGGATCTTTGATACCTTGTTCATTATCCACAATAAACTCTTGAGGGATTACATCAATAATTTCTTCACCGGGAGGCATTGCCAGCTTATACATATCATCAATCAGCATATCAATATCTTTCAGGCTGATTTCAGAATTGGTATCATTACGTGTTATCATACCTCTGTGCTGAAGACTTTTGATATGCTGTCCTGCAATACCTACATGCACTGATTTGATATTTACTCCACTTTTGTTTTCAGCTTCAGCTACGGCTTGCTTAATGCTTGCCACAGTTTTATCAATGTTTGCAACTACCCCTCTCGATACTCCTGCAGATTCTGCTTTACCTGTTCCAAGAATTTCGACCTTTCCAAACTCGTTTCTCCGACCTACGATAGCTGCAATTTTAGAAGTACCGATGTCGAGTCCTACTATGATTTCATTTTCTATAACCTTTTCTGCCACAAAATACCAGTTTATGATTGTTTATTATCTTTTCTTTTACATACAACCTGATTTTTATACTTCAGGTTTATCATTTCATATTGTTCCCATCCTGTTGATGGCAATCCGTGTTTATACAGATTATCAAGTTTCTCCAGCTTTTGGTTCAGATTGGTGATATCTCCAATCAATATCACCTGATTTCCCAAACGAGGGATAAGCTCAATTTCATTGTTTTCGTTCACATATATCTGCTCAAACATGGCATCCCATGAGGAATCACTTTTTAGTTTTTCAGCTAACAAAAACAACTGAGTAAGCACAGGAAGTTTCTCAAGTGAGTCACTTTCCAACGTCAACTCTTCATCAAACGGAGCTAATTGTTGCTGCACATAGGTGTCGTTAAGATTGCCATTTGCAACCAAAACAGGCTCCGAATATTTTTCAGCTAATGGCATAAATTTCCCTCTGTCGTCAATATAAAAACTCTCGTCTTTTGAATTAATTATTCTTAAAACAGGGCTGCGTTGTTTGATGTCAACATGCACCCATCCATCAATCGTTGAATATACCTCGGACTTAAAAACGTAAGGGTTGGCATCAATGATTTTTTCTAACACATTTGTGTTAATATCAACCAATGGACTTCCTATAATTTTTTTGCCTTTAGAAAGTATCATTTCCATCACATCGCTGCGGTCAACAAATCCTTTGATGCTTTCGTCCTCAATGTTGATGACAACACCTTCACAAAGCACTTTTGTGCTCCGGTGGTTTGCAAAACTCATCAATACCAATACTACACCTGCAATCGCAACATACCCGGTAATGGTAAGGATTCTTGTGATTTTTTTGTTCAGATTGATTTTCATTTCAGTGATATTTTTCAGTTAGCAGTACTAAGATTTTTTTTCACCAGCATATTTCGCAATGGCGAAACACATGTATCAATATCTCCCGCTCCCAATGTGAGCAAAACTTCCGGAATATGATTTTCAACATATTCTACCAACTTCTCTTTGCTCAGCATTATTTTATTCGCACAATTAATTTTCTTAAAAATTATTTCAGAGGTAACTCCTTCTATCGGCAATTCGCGTGCAGGATAAATGTCCAGCAAAATCACTTCGTCAAGTAGCGAAAGACTCTGAGCAAACTCATCAGCAAAATCGCGTGTGCGAGTGAACAGATGCGGTTGAAATACTCCGGTAATTTTTTTGTCGCTATACAATTCCTTAACCGATGAAATTGCAGCACTCAGTTCTTCGGGATGATGTGCATAATCGTCAATAAAGACTAAACTTTCAGTTTTTATCTGATAATCAAATCTTCTGTTCACACCTGAATAGGTTGCAAGTGCTTCACGGATTTTTTCTTCGGGAATATTCAGTTTGAAAGCTACAGCAATAGCCGCAACTGCATTTTCGATATTGTGTCGTCCGGGAAGACCCAATACCAAATCTTTTATCAGGTGATTTCCAACCATCACGTTGAACTTATAAGAACGATTGCTGATGGTAATTTCCTCCGCATGCACATCAGCATCTGACTGAAGAGAATATGTGGTAATATCAGCTTTAACATTGCTTACCTTCAATCCATTCTTTAAAATCAAATGTTCTTTTACCTGACCTGCAAAAGTGTTGTAAGAACGAACAAGTTCGTCATGTGTGCCATAAATATCGAGATGATCAGCCGACATGCTGCTGATGACTGCAATGTTGGGAAACAAGGTGAGAAATGAACGGTCAAACTCATCTGCTTCCACCACATTTACGATTTTATTATTCTTTTGAGGAAGTACAAAATTGCTGTTGAAGTTTTTTGCTATACCTCCAAGGAATGCTGCAATATTTACTCCTGATGAATGGAGTATATGCGCAATCATACTCGAAGTTGTTGTCTTTCCATGTGTGCCGGCAACTGCTACCGTAAAATCAGCAGAAGCAATCAACCCAAGCACTTTAGAACGTTTGACAACACTGTATGCATTATCATTAAAATAATTTAGTTCAGAATGTGATTTCGGAATAGCTGGCGTGTAAATTACAAGAATTTTATCGCTGTTGCTTTTATTTTTAAATGCAGGAGGAATAAGCTGAACATTATCTTCAAAATGAATGTCCATTCCTTCGGCAATCAGTTGCGATGTGAGTGTTGTTGCGGTACGGTCATATCCGGCAACTTCTTTTCCCAATGTTTTGAAATAACGCGCAAGCGCACTCATTCCTATTCCGCCAATGCCGATAAAATAAATATGTGTTATACTGTTCAGGTTCATGCAGGCATTGAAGATTTATCGTTAACAGTCTTGCCGTATATTTTTTCTGATGCCAGAGCAATTACCTCTCCCGCAATTTTCTCTGCTGAATTGGGAAGCGCCTGTGCAGCAGCATTTGCAGCCAATGATTTAAGAAGTTGTTCGTTACTGAGAGTAGCAAGTGCAGTAGCAACCAATTGTGCAGATGCATCGGCATCGCGAACCATCAGAGCAGCGTTTTTGCGAACCATGGCTTCTATATTTTTTGTCTGATGATCTTCGGCAGCAGTTGGCAGTGGCACCATAACAGAAGGTTTGCCTACAAGCAAAATTTCTGAAACAGTACTTGCTCCGGCACGCGAAACAATTAAATCAGCAGCTGCATAGGCAAAATCCATCTGTGAAATAAAATCGAACACACGGACATTTTCCATTCCCGCTGACGAAACTGCATTCTGCGCTTCGTCATAAAACAATTTTCCTGTCTGCCACACCACTTGCACATCTGCCTGACGGATTTCATTCAGCCCTGCAAGAATGCTTCTGTTGATAGAACGAGCACCCTGACTTCCACCAACTACAAGAATGGTTTTTTTATCAGGATTAAGTCTGAAAAAAGAAAATGCTTCCTGACGTTTGCCTTCAATTTTCAAAACATTTTCTCTGACAGGATTACCTGTAAGTAATATTTTTTCTTTGGGAAAATATTTTTCCATTCCGTCATAAGCCACACAAATTTTCTGAACACGTTTTGCCAGAATTTTATTGGTTATGCCCGGATAAGAATTCTGCTCCTGAATCAAACAGGGAATATTTTTTAATGATGCTGCATATAACAACGGGCCGCTTGCATAACCTCCTACGCCAACAGCCACATCAGGTTTGAATTCACGGATAATTCTTAATGCCTTGCTTACACTGGATAAAACCTTAAAAGGAAATGAAAGATTATCTATTGTCAGTTCTCTCTTTATTCCACTAATCCATAACCCTTCAATTTTATAACCTGCAGCAGGAACTTTTTCCATTTCCATTTTTCCCTGCGCACCAACAAACAAAAAATCTGTTTCAGGATTAAGCTTACGTATGGCATTAGCAATGGCCAGTGCAGGAAAAATATGACCTCCTGTACCTCCACCACTGATGATTACTTTAAGCTTACGCTGTTGCATGTGCCACTCTTTTTAGTTGTTCCTGCTCAATATTTCTGCTTACACTGAGAATAATTCCTATAGCTACGCTGGTAAACCAGATAGAAGTACCTCCCATACTCAACATCGGCAATGGCTGCCCCGTTACAGGGAAAAGATTAACAGCTACTGCCATATTTATCATTGCCTGAAACACCAGACTGAATGCGCAGCCTACGGCAAGCAACGTAGCAAATGCAAACGGGCTTTGCCGGACTATGACCACAGCCCTGTAAAACAAAACCAGATATAGCAACACTACTATTGTTCCTCCCAGGAAACCATACTCTTCCACAATAATGGCAAAAATAAAATCGGAATATGGGTGAGGAAGAAAATTGCGCTGTGTACTGTTGCCCGGGCCTTTGCCCATAATTCCTCCTGATGCAATTGCAATCTTCGCCTGTTGTGTCTGATAATTTCCATTGTCGTCACCACTTTTAAAATTTTCGATACGTTTTTTCCATGTACCGATGCGGCCTTCATAACCTGAATACAATGCAATGGAAATAAACAATGTCAGTCCTGCAAGACCTATTCCTATGAGTGAAAGAATGTATTTAACTTTTATACGACCGAAGAACATCAATATTAGACAAGTGGTAAACAACACGGCAGCAGTAGAAAAATTTGCGGGAAGAATTAATCCGCAAACCAGACATACCGGTAAAATAATAGGCAGGAAGGCAGATTTAAAATCTTTGATGTTATCCTGCTTCTTAGAGAGTGAACGTGCTACAAACAGCAGCAATGCAATTTTTGCGAGGTCAGAAGTCTGAAAAGACAAATTTATCACAGGTAGTGTAAGCCAGCGGGAAGCTTCATTGAGGTGGGTTCCTGTGATGAGAGTAAGAAGAAGCAAAGGCACAGCAACGATGATGGCGATTTTAGAAATACGCGCATACAATGTGTACTTGGCAAGATGTGTAAAATACATAATGGCAAATCCCAGCAACATGATAATTCCATGCTTGAAGAGATAATACTCTGTGTTTCCCGACTGATATTTATAAGCCAGTGTTCCTGTGGAACTATATACAGCGAGTATTGAAAACAATGAAAGCAAAATAACTACAATCCATATAATGCGATCACCTTTGAAATATGTTTCCAGCCAGTTCATCTTTTCTTTTTAATTAATTAAAATTATAATGAGCGCACAGCACCTTTAAACTGGCGTCCTCTGTCTTCGTAATTTTTAAATAAATCAAAACTTGCACAGCATGGTGAAAGCAGAACCACATCACCTTACTTACTCATTTTGTAAGCCATTGCAACAGCTTCTTCGGCTGAGGTTGCATCGGCCATGTCTTTGATGATATTGCCAAATGCATCGTGAATTTTTTTATTGTCCGTTCCCATACATACGATAGCTTTCACTTTTTCTTTCACAAGATCAGTCAGCATGGAGTAATCATTACCTTTATCAATTCCGCCTACAATCCAGATTACGGGTTTTTGCATACTCTCGAGGGCAAACCATGCACTGTTTACGTTGGTAGCTTTTGAATCATTGATAAAATCAACACCATGTACGGTAGTTACAAATTCCATACGATGTTCAGCATTTCTGAAATCAGCAAAACTATCGCGGATAACTTCTTTACGAATGTCGAGGATTCGTGCCGCAACTCCCGCTGCCATGCTGTTGTAGAGGTTGTGTTTGCCCTGTAAGGCGAGTTCGAAGATTGACATAGTAAATAATTTGTTTTGAATATTAAGTTGAATTTGATTGTCTTTTATAAAGGCACTCATCCCCTCTTCCTTATGAATTGAAAAAGGATAGCATTGTGCAACGGGATTAAGCTTAAGTAATTCTGTTTCTATCAAAGTATCATCTGCACAGTAAATGAATGCATCGTTTTTAGTCTGATTTTGCAGAATGCGGAATTTGGAGTTGATATAATTCTGCAGTGAATATTCATATCTGTCGAGATGATCGGGAGTAATGTTCAGAAGAATACCGATATCAGCTTTGAAGGAATACATTCCATCCAGCTGAAAACTGCTTAGCTCAATTACATAATGATCATAATTTTCTTCTGCTACCTGCCATGCAAAACTTTTTCCAATGTTTCCTGCAAGCCCCACATTGAATCCTGCTTTGGATAAAACATGATAGGTAAGCAATGTGGTTGTTGATTTGCCATTGGTTCCGGTGATACAAATCTTTTTTGCATCTGTATATCGTCCTGCAAATTCAATCTCTGAAATTACAGGTGTACCCTGTTTCTTTAATTTTTTGATTATTTCTACCTTATCAGGTATGCCGGGACTTTTGATTACTTCACCGGCATTACCTATCAGCGACCAGGTATGACTTCCTTCTTCAAATGCAATATTGCGCTGAGTCAACTGCTGACGATAAACTTCGGCAATGCGTCCTGCGTCAGAAACAAAAACGTCATACCCATGCTTTTGTGCGAGAATGGCAGCTCCTACTCCGCTTTCGGCAGCTCCCAGTATAGCAATGCGTTTTTGTGGACTCATCAGATTAGCGAAGTTTTAAGGTTATAATACTGATGACTGCCAACATGATGCCTACAATCCAAAACCGTGTTACGATTTTTGATTCATGATATCCCAGTCTCTGATAATGATGATGCAATGGCGACATCTTGAAAATTCGTCTTCCTTCGCCATATTTCTTTTTGGTGTATTTAAAGTAAGCAACCTGCATCATTACCGAAAGATTTTCTATCAGAAATATTCCGCAGATTACAGGTATCATTAATTCCTTGCGGATGGCAATGGCAAACACTGCAATAATTCCTCCCAGTGCAAGACTTCCTGTATCGCCCATAAACACCTGTGCCGGATAAGCATTGTACCAAAGAAATCCTACACATGCACCAATGAATGCTGCCATAAAAACCATCAGTTCACCGGCATTGGGAATGTACATTATGTTCAGGTAGTTGGCAAAAACCGTGTTACCAGACACATAAGCAAAAACAGCAAGTGTTAATCCGATAATACCGGAACTTCCTGCAGCAAGTCCGTCAATACCATCGGTGATATTGGCCCCGTTGGAGACTGCTGTGATGATGAGAATGACTACAGGAATAAAAATAAGCCATGCAAATTTTTTATAATTATCACCCATCCACGACAACAATGATGCATAATCAAACTCATTGTTTTTGAAGAACGGAATAGTAGTAATAGTTGACTTGATATTAGTAGAAGAGAAGAGCACTCCTTCCTGATTCTGCAAATCATCTACCAGCGTTTGACCATGATGCAATTTTACGTCAGCTTTAGAAGCTTTTTCACGCACCACTACATGATCATTAAAATATAACACACTGCCTACAATTATTCCCAGACCAACCTGCCCGACAACTTTAAATTTCCCTGCCAGACCTTTTTTATTTTTCTTAAACACTTTAATGTAGTCATCCAGAAATCCGATTAAGCCTAACCACACAGTTGTAATGAGCATTAGTATCACATATACGTTTTGCAGTTTGGCTAACAACAAGGTAGGAATGAGTATTGCTGAAAGAATAATTAGTCCACCCATGGTAGGTGTTCCCTGTTTTTCAATTTGTCCTTCCAGTCCGAGGTCACGGATTGTTTCACCCACCTGTTTTTTTCTGAGGAAGTTTATCAATCTTCGTCCGGTGAAAAAAGAAAACATCAGCGAGAAAATAATTGCAAGTGCTGCACGGAAGGAGATGTATTTAAACACTCCTACTCCCGGGAAGTGATAATGCTTGTCAATATATTCGAAGAGGTAGTACAACATCAGGCATTGAGTGATTTAAATGATTCCTGTAAAATTTGTTTATCGTCAAACGGATGTTTCACTCCGTTGATTTCCTGATAAGTTTCATGACCTTTTCCGGCAATAAGAATAATATCACCGCTTTTGGCAAGATTGCAGGCAACACGAATTGCTTCTTTGCGATCGGTAATTGCCATCACTCTTGCTGCAAGATGAGCAGGAACACCTGCACGCATTTGTTCAATGATCAGTTGCGGATCTTCGTTTCTCGGATTATCCGAAGTGAGTATAACCTTATCACTGTTTTCTGCAGCAATTTGTGCCATTACCGGTCTTTTGGCCGTATCGCGGTTTCCTCCGCAGCCTACAATTGTAATCACCGATTCATTTCGCGTTCTTATGTCATTGATGGTTGACAGAACATTCTGCAATGCATCAGGCGTATGAGCATAGTCCACAATACCCATTATTTTATTGGCTGAAATCTGATAATCAAACCTTCCGCTTACTGATTCGAGTGTGCTGAGTGCAGTAAGTGCATGTTGTTTGTCTATTCCCAACAAAACAGTTACTGCGTAAATGGCCAAAAGGTTATAAGCATTGAAACTGCCGATAAGTTTGCACAGCACTTCAGTGTTGTCCAACTGTAATAATAATCCATTGAAATTATTCTCAATGATTTTACATCTGAAATCAGCCATTGAATGTAACCCGAAAGTTTTTACAGTTGCATGAGTATTCTGTACCATTACAGTTCCGTTGCGATCGTCTGCATTTATCAAAGCAAATGCAGAATCGGGAAGCATATCAAAGAATTTCTTTTTAGCTTTTATATAAGCATCAAAAGTTTTGTGGTAATCAAGATGGTCGTGTGTAATATTGGTAAATACTCCACCTGCAAACTGAAGTGCATCCACACGATGCTGTACAACAGCATGTGAACTTACTTCCATAAAACAATATTCGCAACCTTCGAGTACCATACGGCTGAGCAGTTGATTCAGCTGTACAGGATCAGGAGTAGTATGGGTTGCCGGGATAACTGTATCATTTATTCTGTTTTCAACGGTTGATATCAGGCCACACTTAAAGTTCAACTGCATAAACATTTTATAAAGCAATGTTGCAGTGGTGGTTTTGCCATTGGTGCCTGTTATGCCAACCAGTTTAAGATGTGATGAAGGATGGTTATAAAAATTGGCACAAACTTCGGCAAGTGCGATACCGGTATTTTTTACCCGTATATAATTGATACCTGCCTGTATGGTTTCGGGCATGTCTTCACAAAGAACAGCGACTGCACCCTTTTCAATTGCACTGTTTATAAAACTGTGACCATCTACGCGTGTTCCTCTGAGTGCCACATACATTTCCTGAGCACGCACTTCATTGGAGTTTATACAAATACCATTTACAGAAGTATTGGTATTCCCAATAACCTCTTCTATTCCGGCTTTGTATAATATTTCTTTTAAGAGTGGCATCAGCTTAATTCAATTGTTATGAGTTGACCCTTACTGATTTTAGTACCCGGAGGAACAGATTGTTTGCTTACAGCTCCACGACCCATTACCTTCACCTGCAATCCGCTGCTTTCCAACAAATACATGGCATCACGCAATCCCATACCTTTTACATCAGGAACCTGTCCGCTTTTAACCTGTAAGTTCTTAAGTGTTTCTGTTGTTTCACGTTTGCTTGTCTCTGCCCACTTCCCTGTTTCGCCCAACATTTTTACAGCAACATTGGCTTTGTTACATGCAACAATTGTTGCTTTTGCATTACCCGGTTTTGCCAGAGGAATATTTGCCATTTGCACGTCAAGTTCTTTGTGCATATTGAGGTTGGTAGCATATACCTTATCAGCTATATCTTTAAAAACAGGAAGTGCAACTTCACCTCCATAATATCCGGCAACTGAAGGATTATATACCACAACAATACAGGAGTACGCAGGATGATCAGCCGGAAAATATCCGCAGAAAGAAGCCTGATATCTTATTTTTCCTGACTTGTAACCGCCTTTGCTGTTGGCCATTTGTGCTGTTCCTGTTTTTCCTGCTACAGAATAAACACATGCTTTTAGTTTATGACCTGTACCATTTAAAACAACACCTTCCAACAATTCTTTAGCCTTGGCAATGGTGCGTGCTGAACAAATCGAATCTGCAATTACCGTTGTATTAAATGCCTGAATAGTTTTACCTCTGTATTTTATTTCTTTTACAAAAAGTGGTTTTACCATTTTGCCATTATTGGCAACGGCATTATAAAAAGTAAGTGTATGTAAAGGTGTTACTGTTGACTCGTATCCTATAGAAATATAAGGCAGAGAAATCTTACTCCAGTCTTTATCTTTTGTTGATTTTATTCTAGGAATTCCCTCTCCGGCAAGTTGCAAATTAAGTTTCTTACCAAAGCACATTTTGTTGATACGATCAATAAATGCCTGTGGGTTTTTGCGGTAATATTTATAAATGAGTTTAGAAACACCTACATTGGAGGATACTTCAAAAGCATGTTTAGCAGTAATTTTATTAAGCCCTTCATGAGAGTCGCGCATGATTATTCCGGGAGCGTAACTTGTTCTTCCTCCTGTTGCATCAAGTGTGTCATCCAGATCTATATAACCATCTTCAATACCTGCCATCATGCTGGCTAACTTGAATGTGGAACCTGGCTCAGTTGCATAACCAATTGCATAGTTAAAATCCTCGCGGTAGTAACCTGAGTCAACGCGTGAGAGATTTACAATTGCTTTAATCTCGCCCGTAGCTACTTCCATCAATACAGCACAACCTGCCTCAGCATTGTTTTTCACCAATTGATTATAGAGTGATTGCTGTGCAACATCCTGAATGTTTAAATCAATGGTTGTATATACATCACTTCCGTCTTTTGCTTCAATTTCGTTATCAATATTTACAGGTTTCCAGATGTTGCCTGATATTTTCTGCATCAGTCTTCTTCCGCTCTCACCACGCAAGCTTTCATTAAACGCACCTTCTATTCCAACAGGAGTTACGTTATCTATTTTATAACCAATGGTACGTGATGCCAGTTCCCTGAATGGTTTTTGCCTCAGGTTCTTCTGCTCAATAATCAAACCTCCTTTATAACGGCCTTTATTAAATATAGGAAATGTTTTTACTCTTTTCAGATCAGCATACGAAACATTTCGTTTCAAAAGAAAATACCGCTCACCATCACGTCTGGCTTCACGCAGCATTCTCTTATATTCATCTTTACTCCTGTCTTTAAACAAACCTGATAAACATAACGACAGTGAGTCCAGCTTCTCATTAAACAATTCCTTGGAAATTCCATCAGCTTTCATATCCATCCGCAAATCGTAAAACGGAACCGATGTGGCAAGCAAACTTCCATCAGCACTGAAAATATTTCCTCTCGAAGGTTCGATTGTGCGATAAGCCAGAGTAAGACTGTCAGCCTTTCCACGCCAGTAATCACCTTCAACAAACTGTAATTGAAAAACCCTTCCTATAATTGCCAGTGCAAAAAGGCACATGAACGCATATACTACGTAAACTCTGGTAAGTATGCTTTTCTTTATATCTGACATTATTTTTCAGCTGTAGTTTTTAAAACAATTTTCTTAGGTGGAACATCAAGTTGCTTAATCCCTAATGGCAATACTTCTTTTGCAACCTGCGATTGTCTGCTCTTGAACATGAGGTCAGATTTAACGGAAATATATTCGGAACGCAATTCCTTAATCTCTTTTGCCGTCTTATCTATTTCACGAATATTTTTTTCGGCAACGTAACTGTTGGCAATATAAACCAGCGACAAACCCATCAGAAAAAATGCAAAAGGCAGCATCTTTATCAAAATCTTTTTATCTATCCATCCGATGAAGTTCAGCATAACGATGTATTTGCGTGCTGCAGAAATTCTACCGGTATTATCCGAAGATTTTTTTTCTTTTGATTTATTTTCCTGCTCTTTATAAGTGTTCATATCGTTATATTTTTTGAGCTATACGTAAACGTGCACTTCTTGATCGTGGATTGCTCTGCTGTTCATCAGCATCTGCTTCGAGTGGTTTCTTATTAATAGCAGTAAATGTTTTTGAAGTTATGTTGCCGAATAAATCTTTATCCATTTCTCCACTTACATTCCCTGATGCTATAAAATTTTTTACCATACGGTCTTCCAGCGAATGATAACTCATAATACAAATTCTTCCTCCGCTTTTGATAATTCCCGGAAGCTGATTCAGTAATGACTCCAGTTCGTGCATTTCTTTATTTACTACAATGCGCAAAGCCTGAAACAACTGAGCATAAAAACGACTTTCATCCTGTTTAGGCGCCAGATGTGCAACTACATTCTTAAGATCGAAAGTTGTTCTGATGGATTTTTTGTTGCGTGAATGAACTATTGCCCTGGCCACCGATTTGGAATTACGCAACTCACCATATAGAGAAAACATTTTCCATAATTCTTCTTCTGAAAAGTTGTTCACTACATCAGCAGCGGTCATGGTATCATTCACATTCATGCGCATATCAAGACTGCTGTTGAAACGAAAAGAAAAACCACGCTCAGGCTCATCAAACTGATGTGACGACACACCTAAGTCGGCAAGCAGCCCATCAACAGCAGAAATTCCTCTTGCGTTGAGCTCCTCTGTGATGGATGAAAAATTAGAATGTATCACTATCAGATTTTTGGTGGTTATACTATTTTTTATTGCATCGGCATCTCTGTCAAATGCTATCACTTTTCCTGTTGTAAGCCTTGCGGCTATTTCTTTTGAATGTCCCCCTCCCCCGTACGTTACATCTGCATAAATTCCATCTTCCTTAATATTCAGTCCCTCTATACACCTGTGCAGCATCACCGGCACATGGTATTCATTACTGCCCATCCGATGGAATTTTTCCTCCCAGTTTTTCTTCTACCAGCTGCTCCAGATTTACGCTGTGCTCTTTAATAAACTTATGGTATGCACGCTTATCCCAAATTTCAATCCTGTCGTTAGCACCTGCCAGCACAATATCTTTTTTAATACCTGCATACGTCAAATGATCTTTCACTATCAGAAATCTTCCGTTGCTGTCCAACTCCACATTACGAACTCCATAATAAAAGAGTGTAATCAGCTCCTGATTTGATTTCAGAAATGTGTTCAGCTTTCCTACATCCTGAGAAAGCACATTCCATGTTTGTACAGGGAAAAACTCCAGTGACTTTCTGAAAATATTCTGCTTGATAACAAATCCGTCTCCGAGCACCTTCTCAAGAGTTTTCTTGTAAGGAGAAGGAAGCAGTACACGGCCCTTAGCATCAACCGTGCTTTCATACACTCCAAACAGATTTATTACCTCGTTCACTTTAGAAGAAATTGATGCGCGAATGTAAAAAGAATTTTCCCACGAAAACCCACATTTTCCCCTTTTTGTTGAAAACTTTCGTTTTTTGCTGTATTTATGTCCCACCTTATGCGTTTTTTAGCTTCCGTTTTTCAGGACAGGTTATTGCAGCAGATTCACGAATTTTGCAATGGAAATGACCTGAGAAAGCTGTTTTAACTGAATATGAGTGAGGAGAACAAGAAGTTTATTGATGTGGCAGAAGTGATTCGCAGTAAAAATCCGCGGCTATATAAAATGCTGCCCGGATTTGTAACCCGCTATATCAAGAGAGTGGTTCACGAGGACGAAGTCAATGATTTTATCGCCCGTCACGGACATAAAACATCATTTGAATTTGTGGATGCCATCATTGAAGAATTTCAGATCAGCATTAAAATTTACGGAGAGGAAAACATCATCCGTGAAGGCCGTTGCATTTTTGCAGGCAATCATCCCATTGGCGGACTGGATGCCATGGCACTGATTCATCAGATAGGACTGCACAGGCGTGACCTGATGTTTATTGTCAATGATATTTTACTTCAACTGAAAAATCTCAAAGATTTGTTTATTGGAGTGAACAAGCACGGCAAAAATTCAGTTCAGTCTTTTAAAGCAATTGATGCGCTGTATGCCTCTGACAAAGCAACTTTAATTTTTCCTGCAGGGCTGGTATCGCGCAAACAGGGCAACGTCATCAAAGATCTTCAGTGGAAGAAAAGTTTTATCATCAAATCAAAACAGTACAACAGTCCAATAGTTCCTGTATATATTGACGGACGTAACTCCAACTGGTTTTATAATCTGGCCAACTGGCGAAAACGCCTGGGCATTCAGGCAAATATTGAAATGCTTTATCTGATGGATGAGATGTATTATCAGAGAGGAAAAACCGTAAGTCTCACTTTTGGCAAACCGGTTGATCCTTCAGTTTTTGACGAAAGTCTTAATGATGGTACATGGGCAGAACTGATGAAGGAACATGTGTACAGTTTAAAAAATAACCCTAATAACATATTTCATGCCGGCCGATAAGAATAAATTTTTACGCACAACAGAAAAAGATTCGCATTACCGCCATCTTGAAAAAATGAAAGTGACGGAACTGCTGCTCAACATCAATAAAGAAGATCATACCGTGCCGCGCATCATCAGAAAAAATATTTCATCTGTTGAAGCGCTTACTAAAATTGTTATCCGTAAAATGAAAGCCGGAGGTAGGCTTTTTTATATTGGTGCAGGCACCAGTGGACGGCTGGGTATTGTGGATGCTTCGGAGTGTCCGCCCACCTATGGCATTGCACATGGCAGAGTGATTGGACTCATTGCCGGTGGCGACAGTGCCATTCGCAAAGCTGTTGAATTTGCCGAAGACAGTGAGTTGCAGGGATGGCTCGATCTTAAAAAATATAAAGTATCCAAAAAAGATGTTGTAATTGGTATTGCAGCTTCAGGAACTACTCCTTATGTAGTTGGTGCATTAAAAAAATGTGTCGAACATAAGATTACCACAGGATGTATTGTTTGCAACAAGAACTCACCTGTAGCTTCTTTTGCCGATTATCCTGTTGAGATAATAACAGGTCCTGAATTTGTTACCGGAAGCACACGAATGAAAGCCGGTACTGCACAAAAATTAGTACTCAACATGATCAGTACATCGGTGATGATAAAACTCGGTCGGGTGAAAGACAATAAGATGGTGGATATGCAGCTTACCAATAACAAACTGGTGAACCGTGGTGAACGTATGATTATGGAAGAACTTAAAATACCTGCCGCAAAGGCTCAGGCATTGCTGAAGAAACACGGAAGTGTGCGAAATGTCATAAAAAATTACAAGCCATAATCTGCTTATTTCTGTTTTTCTGATTTATTTTTGCAGTACACAAAAGTGGAGTTGAGCAATGCAGGACATTGAACCTTTCTATAACTGGATGGACTTATATCTGGCTTCAGAGGATGAGCTGAGTCCATTTTATGGAAGGGTGTACAGTGAGTTTGAATACAGCAACACATTATATAACTATTTCATTCATCCGCAGTGGGACGACTTTGGATCCTCTACTCTTTATCTGAAAGTAATTTATTGCGATTACGACAAATCGTTTGCCATTATTGAGCTGATGGGCGAATGGAATGATGCCATCAGCAATGATATTATGATGCTGAAGCGTGATGTGATTGAGAACATGATGGAAAACGGAATTTGCAAATTTGTTTTGATTGGCGAAAATGTACTCAACTTTCATGCTTCGGATGATTGCTATTATGAGGAATGGTTTGAAGAAATAAATGAAAACGGATGGATTGCTGCCATTAACTTCAGAGAGCATGTACTCTCCGAAATGCAAAAAGCCAATATTGATTTTTACGTGCTGTTTGGCGGTGAACTGGATAACCTGAACTGGCGTACTTATCGCCCTGCACAGTTGGTCAACCGTGTGAACGACATCATCCGTCACAGAATAGGATAATTATTTTTTTTCTGAAAGTAACCGATCAATTGCTTCGGCAAGCTGCCTGTCTTTTTCAGTTACCTTATTGCCCGCATCATGGGTTGACAGACTTATTTCAACTGTATTGTAAACATTTCTCCAGTCGGGATGATGGTTCATTTTCTCTGCAAGAAAAGCCACCTCTGTCATGAATGCGAAAGCCTGAGTAAAATCTTTAAACTTAAAAGTTTTCTGAAGACGGTTATCTTTTTCAGTCCACATCGTTTCAAGTATTTAATGTTGTCAATTCAAATTTGTCCACATCAAACAATCCTTTATCACCAATTTTAAAATGTGGAATTACCAACAAAGCCATAAATGACAAAGTCATAAAAGGCGCCCTGAGTTTTGAGCCAAGTTGTTTTGCCATAGCGTCAAGTTCGCTGTAGGCATTGCCTGTTTCATGGCAACTGTCAGTACTCATCAGCCCGGCTACAGGGAGTGCAATACTTTTTTTCTCTTTTCCTTTCACTACGCAAAGGCCACCACCGTAATTCATCAGTGTATTAATTGATTCCACTATGTCTTCATCGCTTACGCCCACTGCAATTATATTATGCGAGTCGTGGGCTACCGTTGATGCAATGGCTCCACTTTTAAATCCGAAATTTTTTATAAAACCTGTAACCGGAGGAACTTTGCGGTAGCGGTTCACAACCACAATTTTTAAAATATCTTTAGAAATGTCACTCACCCAACAATTATCTTTTGATGCAGGCTTGTCATGAATACATCGCGTAATGAGTTGTCCGTCTAATGCTTCAATAATTTTAATAGGTTCACCGGTAATTTTTACTTTCAGCTCATCCAGTTGAACGGGAGAAGACTTAAAGTGATTGATAGCATTATGTTCTTTGGGTTTCAGTTTCGAAACACCATTTTCGGCTAAACAAATGCCATCAATCCAAGTTTGCTGCACGTTGAAGTCAGCAAGGTTATCCACAACTATAAAATCTGCTGCATCTCCTTTGCGCAATAATCCTGTATTCAGGTTGTAGTGCAGCACAGGGTTCACACAGGCGCATTGCAACACATCAAACAACTGATGACCTTTTTGCAATGCACGTTTCACCAGTTCATTGATATGACCTTTCAGCAAATCATCCGGATGTTTGTCATCACTGCAGAGCATGGTAACAGAAGGATGCGAAGAAATCAGTGAATGAAGTGCTTCAAAGTTTTTAGCAGCTGAACCTTCACGGATAATTATCTTCATGCCGAAGTTGATTTTATCAAGAGCTTCCTCCAGTGTAAAACATTCATGGTCGGTGCTGATGCCGGCACTGATGTATTTTTTTGCCTGTTCACCCCGCAAGCCCGGAGCATGGCCATCCACAGGTTTTCCATATTTATGCGCAGCAGCAATTTTCTTCAACACCTCAGCATCATCAAACAACACGCCAGGGTAATTCATCATCTCACTGAGATATTTTATTTCGTTGCGCTGCAGCAGTTTTTCAGTCATTGCAGCGTCAATCACAGCACCTGCTGTTTCAAAACCGGTGGCTGGCACACAGGAAGGTGCCCCGAAGTTTATTTTGAGTCCGGCATCACGGGCATTTTCAATCATAAAGTCTATGCCTTCCAACCCACATACATTGGCAATTTCGTGAGGGTCGCTCACGGTTGACACCGTGCCGTGTGTGAGCGCAATTCTGGCAAACTCATAAGGTACCAGCATGCTACTTTCTATATGAATGTGGGCATCGGTGAAACCGGGCAAAATATATTCTGAAAATTGGCCATCCACAGAGGTGATTTCTTTAATCTTCCCCTCCTGAATCAAAATCTCACCGGCATATATCTTCCTGCTGAAAACATCCACAATATTGCCCTTTATTTTTGTCTGTTGTGGTTTATTCATCTAAAAAACTTCAGGAATTATCTTATTTGTAATTAAATAGTTTATCTTTGGCGCATTAATTCACAAATTTAATTATTTATTTAATGAAAACCGGTAAAGTAAAATTCTTCAACAGCTCTAAAGGCTTTGGATTTATTGTTGAAGATGATGGCGGAAAAGAACTGTTTGTTCACCAGACAGGATTAGTTGACCGCATCACGGACAATGACCTTGTAACTTATGAAGTAGTTCAGGGCAAAAAAGGCTTAAATGCCGTTAATGTTAAAAAGCAACAGTAAAAAGATATTTTACTAGTAATTTTTTAATGTTATATCCCCGGTTGTTCACTCAGTCGGGGATTTAAATTTTATACCGGTTATAGATTTACGAATTACAAATAATTGCAGCAAGAACAATTAGTATTTATACATGTCATCACAAATCATGATATAATTTTCCGTGCAGTGCAATGGACAAGGCAGTATTTGCTGTCATAATAAAGAATCCTACTTTTGCTGTCTCCGAAAATTCGGGAAGTAGCGCAGCCCGGTAGCGCACCACGTTCGGGACGTGGGGGTCGCAGGTTCGAATCCTGTCTTCCCGACCAAAAGGTTTCATGCATTCGCTCTTATATACTTTAAAACTCATTAAGTTTTTGGCTGATTACTATTTTTGTTTTTATTGCCCTGCAATATTAAAGTAATAACAGCTCTACTATATCAGTGTGTATCTTCAAAAAGACATAGAGTTTGTAAAAACAGTAGGTCCTCAGCGTGCGCAGGTATTTCGCACTGAGCTTGGTATTTTTACCGTTGAAGATTTATTGCATCACTTCCCTTTCCGTTATGTTGACCGCTCCAGGTTTTACAACATTTCGGAACTGAATGCCGATTTACCCTATGTGCAACTCAAAGGAGTGATTACTTCCATCTCGGGTTTTGGAAACAAACGCACTACCCGCCTGCAGGCTTCTTTCAGGGATGAAACAGGAACAATGGATCTGGTATGGTTTCAGGGAATAAAATGGATACGTGAAAGTGTAAAAGCAGGAACACCTTATATCATCTTTGGCAAGCCTACTCTCTTTAACGGAGTGTGGAATATGGTGCATCCCGAACTGGAAACGCAGGAAAAATTTGACGAAAATCCTTTTAAAGGATTTCAGCCGGTGTATGCTACTACTGAGAAAAGTAAAACCAAAGGCTTAGACAGCAAGGGAATTATGCGAGCCATGCATGCTGCACTTAAATCTCTTCCATCACAACTTACCGAAACGCTGCCTGATGAAATACTGCAACAACATCAGTTGCATCCTGTAGTTGATTCTTATCTGCAGATTCATTTTCCTTCTGATGGTGAATTACTTCGCAAAGCCCGTCAGCGTTTTAAATTTGAAGAATTGTTTTATATTCAGCTGAAGCTTTTACAAAACAAGCAGCTAAGAACAGAAGCCCATAAAGGAAGAGTTTTTGGCGAAGTAGGTTATCTGTTCAACACATTTTATAAGGACTATCTGCCCTTTGAACTGACCAACGCACAGAAACGTGTGCTGAAAGAGATAAGAAAAGATACCGTAAGCGGAAACCAGATGAACCGGCTGGTGCAGGGCGATGTGGGCAGTGGAAAAACGGTGGTTGCACTGTTGGCTATGTTACTTGCAGTCGATAATAAGCAACAGGCTTGCATGATGGCACCCACTGAAATTCTGGCAAATCAGCATTATACTTCAGTAAAAGAATTACTGAAAGACCTTCCTGTAAATGTAGGTCTGCTTACGGGTTCAGTTCCCGAATCAAAAAAGAAAGAGCTGATTGCACAACTTTCTGATAAAAAAATACATCTGCTCATAGGTACGCATGCACTGATAGAAGACAGAGTGAAATTTGCAGATTTAGGAATGGTGGTTATTGATGAGCAACATCGCTTTGGTGTGGAACAACGTGCAAAGTTGTGGATGAAAGAAAATCCTCCGCATGTACTGGTGATGACTGCCACACCCATACCACGCACATTAGCCATGACTTTGTATGGCGACCTTGATATGTCGGCAATTGATGAAATGCCTGCTGGCCGAAAGCCGATAAAAACTTTACATCAGTTTGAATCATCACGCCTGCGTGTGATTGGTTTTATGAAAGATCAGATACGCCTGGGCCGACAGATTTATATTGTGTATCCTCTCATAGAAGAATCGGAAAAAATGGATTATCAGAATCTGATGGATGGTTATGATATTCTGAGAAGAGAGTTTCCGTTGCCGGATTATTACATCAGCATTGTGCATGGCAAAATGAAACCTAAAGACAAAGACTATGAGATGGAACAATTTGTAAAAGGCCGCACACATATTATGATTGCAACTACGGTAATTGAAGTAGGTGTGAATGTGCCCAATGCATCGGTAATGATTATTGAAAGTGCTGAGCGTTTTGGACTTTCGCAACTGCATCAGCTGCGTGGGCGTGTGGGTCGTGGTGCTGAACAATCGTACTGTATATTGATGACGGGTGACAAGCTTTCGACAGTTGCACGTATGCGAATGCAAACCATGGTGCACACCAACAATGGTTTTGAAATTGCTGAAACGGATTTGAAACTGCGAGGCCCGGGTGATATTACCGGTACTCAACAAAGTGGTTTGCTTGATTTGAAAATTGCTGATATTGCTAAAGACGGAGCCATTCTGGAAGCAGCACGCAAGAGTGCAATTGCTTTACTGCAGGATGATCCACATCTGACTGATGCAAAAAATCAGGTGTGCAAACAACAACTGATAAAAAAGAGACAGGGAAAACCTAACTGGAGTAAGGTAAGTTGAAAAAATAAACGCAGTTATTGCGTTTCGTCATGTAAATAATTTAACAGCTCGGGTGAGTTTACTGTATTATCGCTGTTGTGCGATTGCTTTTTCCAGAGTTGACCATTTTTGCGGTGCGCACGTAACTGACGAGCCGGTCGTGAAGCAATAAGATAAGCTATACCAAAACAAAGTAAAGCTCCTCCTAACAAAATAATATCTATTGCGTGCATAAAAGTTATTTTCTGCGTGGTTATACTTCTGCATAGCTATTTGGTTACATCAAAATGTGCTGTTGTTCTTACATCAGAAAAATTGAATCAGCTTTAAACTAAAACGCTCTACTTACTTTTCGTAACCCCTTACTGATTTAATAATGCCGTCCCTTCTAGGCCTTAATGCTTTAGAAAGTTTGGTA
>JAANMY010000781.1_pt1 | contig 41123 bp, 33 predicted proteins | sample 7279691 | NCBI WGS metagenome assembly JAANMY01 (sample SAMN14094543, study PRJNA606508) | bioreactor metagenome | isolation source: A lab-scale SPAN reactor treating ammonium-rich wastewater day 388 | place: Ireland: Galway | collected 2018-02-07 | reverse complement strand
GTAGGCGTTGCATTCGGTGGGTGGCAGCACGCGATTGACCAGGCCCACCTCGAGTGCGGCCTCGGCCATGAAGGGCTCGCCCAGCAAGAGGGCCTCGGCCGCGCGGTGGTAGCCCAGCATTTGCGGCAGCAGCAGGCTGGAGGCGGCCTCGGGGCACAGGCCCAGGTTCACAAAGGGCAAAGAGAAGGCTGCGTTGTCGCCCGCATAGACCAAATCGCAGTGCAGCAGCAAGGTGGTGCCAATGCCCACGGCCGGGCCGCAAACGGCGGCCAGCATGGGTTTGCTAAAGCCCACCAAGGCCCGCAGGAACTGGAAGACCGGGGCTTCTGCGCCGGCCGGTGGGTTGTTTAAAAAATCACCAATATCGTTGCCCGCGCTAAAGACGGTGACATCGCCCTGAAACACCAACACGCGCGTGGCCGCGTCGGTGTCGGCGGCGGTCAGCGCCTGGGTCAGCTGGGCGTACATGGCCTCGGTGAAAGAGTTTTTCTTCTCGACACGGTTGAAGGTGATGGTGGTGACACCGGCTTCGGTGTGGATGAGGAGGTCTTGGTGCATGGCGCTTTATTCCTTGTAGTAAACGATTTGGTGGCTGGTGGCCAGCAGCTGGCCTTGGGTGTCCCAGATTTGGGCCGTTTGGTCGAAAAATCCGTTGCGCAGCGCCTGCGCGTCGGCCTGGCCCAGCACATGGGCACTGCCCTGGGCGGCCAGCTGGGCGCTGTCGGCGTGAAAGTACACCGTGAACGACACCGTGCCGGCGGGCACGATGCGGGCGCGGCGCAGCCAAACGCGCGGGAAGAAGACATCGCACAGCGCCGCCAGGCTGGCAAAGTCCAGCGGCCGGGGCGGTTCGTCGCGCACCCACAGCTGGCTTTGCGTGGGGTGCAGGCTGTCGTCCCACACGCTGGGCAGGTTGCCGCTGATGGCCCGCCAGTCGTAGCGCTGCAGCCAGGTCATGGCGCGGCGCACGTCCACGCTGGGGCAATCGGCGGCGGCCGGTACGGTGGGGGCCGCCACGGCATCGGCGCTGAAGGTGGCCCGGCGCACGGCGGTGACCACGGTGGCAGTGGTGGTGATTTCCTCTTGCCCGCTGGTATTGGTTTGGCGCAGCTCCACCACCCAATGCTGGGTGGAGCGGTTGGTGCGCACGGCGCGGGGTACCAGGTGCATGGCACCGTCTTGCACCGGGCCGGCAAAGTTCACGGTCAGCGACAGCGGCTGGCCCAGGCAATCGGGGTGTTGCAGCACGCTGTGCAGCAGCAAGGCGGCCGTGGCACCGCCGTAAGGGCCCACCATGTTGGCGTAGCCCGCATGGGTGTGGGCGACAAAGCTGCCGTCCGGCTGGGGCTGAAGCTGCAGCATGGCATCCAGGGGGTGTGGCTGGGGCATTGCAATTCCTAGGGGTGAAAAACTTTAAAAATAGCTGCTAGCGCTTAAATTTAAAGGGTTTCAGATATAAAAACACCTTAAACCCAATGGATTCAAGCGGTACAAGCTCTGGTTAAAGCATTGCATCGTCTGTGTAAAAAAACCCGCCCGGGCAAGCCACAGGCGGGTAAAACGCAATGATCATTCAAAAAATACGCCAGATTTTTGGGGTTTACAGCGCTTCAAAAATCCCGGCAGCGCCTTGGCCAGTGCCGATGCACATGGTCACCATGCCGTACTTGCGCTTGTGGCGGCGCAGTGCGTGGATGGTGGTGGCCGCGCGGATGGCCCCGGTGGCACCCAGCGGGTGGCCCAGGGCGATGGCACCGCCCATGGGGTTTACGTTGGCCGGGTTCAGGCCCAGGGTGTTCACCACCGCCAGGGACTGGGCGGCAAAGGCTTCGTTCAGCTCGTACCAGCCGATGTCGTCCGATTGCAGACCGGCGTAGCGCAGCGCGGCGGGGATGGCTTCGATGGGGCCAATACCCATGATCTCTGGCGGCACACCCCGGGCGGCATAGCTGACAAAACGCGCCAGGGGCGTGAGGCCAAACTGCTTCACGGCCTTTTCGCTGGCCAGGATCAATGCACCTGCGCCATCGCTGGTTTGCGAGCTGTTGCCGGCGGTGACGCTGCCGCGTGCGGCAAACACCGGGCGCAGCTTGGCCAGGCCTTCGAGCGAAGTGTCGGGGCGTGGGCCTTCGTCCAGGCTGACGGTGCGGCGCTTTTCGATCACTTCGCCGGTGGCCAAATTCGGGCTGCGGTCGATGATTTCAAACGGCGTGATCTCGTCGGCAAACTCACCGGCCTGCTGGGCTTTGATGGCCCGCAGGTGCGATTCCAGCGCAAAGGCATCTTGCGCCTCGCGGCTGACTTTCCATTGCTGGGCGACTTTTTCTGCCGTCAGGCCCATGCCGTAGGCAATGCCCACGTCTTCATCGCGGGCGAAGACGGAGGGGTTGAACGAGGGCTTATTGCCGCCCATGGGCACCATGCTCATGGATTCGGCCCCCCCGGCGATCAGCACGTCGGCCTCGCCCACGCGGATGCGGTCGGCGGCCATCTGGATGGCGGTGATGCCCGAGGCGCAAAAGCGGTTCACCGTTACGCCGCCCACCGGGTGGGGAAAGGCCAGGCCCATGACGATGCGCGCCATGTTCATGCCCTGTTCGCCCTCGGGGAAAGAGCAGCCGATGATGCTGTCCTCAATCGCTTTTGGGTCGAGCGTGGGCACCTGGGCCATGGCCCCGCGCACGGCGGCCAGCAGCAGATCGTCCGGACGAGTGTTTTTGAAATAACCGCGTCCCGAGCGCCCGATGGGGGTGCGCGTGGCGGCAACGATGTAGGCTTCTTGAACTTGTTTCATAGTGATTTCTCTCTTTGCCGCATTAGTTGCGCACCGGCTTGCCGGTGTTGAGCATGCCCAAAATGCGCTCGTGCGTTTTAGGTTGGCCGATCAGGTGGCAGAAGGCTTTGCGCTCCAGCGCCAGCAGGTACTCCTCGGTCACCAGGGTGCCGCCATCCACTTCGCCGCCGCAGACCACTTCGGCAATCATGCGGGCGATCTTGAAGTCGTAAGCGCTGATGAAGCCGCCGTCGCGCATGTTCACCAGTTGCGCCTGGATGGTGGCAATGCCGCTGCGCCCGGCTACGGGGAACAGGCGCTTGACCGGGGCCCGCCAGCCGCTGGCGGCCAGGGCCTTGGCTTCGTTGATGGCGGTAAACAGCACCTCGTCCTTGTGCGGCACGATGATGTCGCTATCGAGCAAATAGCCCAGCTTGCGCGATTCGATGGCGCTGGTGCCCACCTTTGCCATGGCGGCGGCGGTGAAGCCTTCGGTCAGGAAGGGCAGCAGGTCTTTGCTGGTGCTTTGCTGCATTTTTTCGGCGGCGCGGCGGGCGATGTAGGTCAGGCCGCCCGCACCGGGGATCAGGCCCACGCCCACTTCCACCAGGCCGATATAGCTTTCCATGTGCGCCACGCGGCGGGCGCTGTACACCGCCAGCTCGCAGCCACCGCCCAGGGCCATGCCGTGGATGGCGCTGACCACGGGCACCTGGGCGTAGCGCAGGCGCATCATCAGGTTTTGCAGCTCGCCCTCGATGCTGTCGATGGCATCCGCCCCGCCGACGACAAAGGCGGGCATGGTCGCTTCCAGGTCGGCACCGACGCTAAACGGCGCATCGCCCGACCAGATGACCATGCCTTGGTAGTTGGCCTCGGCCAGCTCGACGGCTTCCATCAGGCTTTCCATCACTTCGGGGCTGATGGCGTGCATTTTGTTTTTGATGCTGGCGATCACCACCTGATCGTCCAGCGTCCAGGCACGCAGGGCTTTGTTTTCAAACAGCGTGGTACCGGCGGTTTTCCAGTCGGGCAGGCTGTCTTCACCCAGCAGTTTTTCAGGGAAAAGCTGCTTTTCATAGACGGGCAGGACGCGGCGTGCTACAAATTTTTTCTCGGCCGCGTTCCATGAACCTTGGGCTGTGTGTACGCCACCGGCCTGGGCCACCGGGCCTTCAAACACCCAGGCGGGCAGGGGCGCGTTGCACAGGGCTTTGCCTGCGTCGATGTCTTCTTGCACCATTTGGGCCACTTGCAGCCAACCGGCTTCTTGCCACAGCTCGAACGGGCCTTGCTTCATGCCAAAGCCCCAGCGCATGGCCTGGTCCACATCGCGGGCGGACTCGGCAATGTGCTCCAGGTGCAGCGCGGCGTAGTGAAAGCTGTTGCGCAAAATGGCCCACAGGAACTGGCCAGGGGCCCCCTCGGCATTGCGCAGCAGTTGCAGGCGCTCGGCCGCGGGCTTTTTCAGCATGCGGGCGTACACGTCGTCGGCTTTTTGGCCAGCGGGCACGTAGTCTTCGCTCTCCAGCTCAAAGCGCAGAATGTCGCGGCCCACCTTCTTGAAGAAGCCTTTTTTGGTTTTCTGGCCCAGGTGGCCCAGTTCGATCAGCTTGGCCAGCACGGCAGGCGTTTCAAAGCTGCCGTAGAAGGGGTCGGTTTCAAGACTGAGGTTGTCTTGCAGCGTTTTGATGACGTGGGCCATGGTGTCCAGGCCCACCACGTCGGCGGTGCGGAAGGTGCCGCTGCTGGCGCGGCCCAGTTTTTTGCCGGTGAGGTCATCCACCACGTCGTAGGTCAGGCCAAAGTTTTCCACCTCTTTCATGGTGGACAGCATCCCGGCAATGCCGATGCGGTTGGCGATGAAGTTGGGCGTGTCTTTGGCCCGCACCACGCCCTTGCCCAGGCCGCTGGTGACAAAGGCTTCCAGCTGGTCCAGCACCACGGGCTGGGTGGTGGGCGTGGCAATCAACTCCACCAGCGGCATGTAGCGCGGTGGGTTGAAGAAGTGAATGCCGCAAAAGCGCGGTTTGATGGCTTCGGGCAGCACTTCACTGAGTTTGGTGATGGACAGGCCCGAGGTGTTGCTGGCCACGATGGCGTGCTTGGCGACAAACGGGGCGATCTTGGTGTAGAGGTCGAGCTTCCAATCCATGCGCTCGGCGATGGCCTCGATGACCAGATCGCACTCTTTCAGGAGCTTGAGGTGTTCTTCGTAGTTGGCCGCTTGAATCAAATCGGCATCTTCGGCCACGCCAATGGGCGAGGGCTTGAGCTTTTTCAGGTTGGCAATGGCTTTGGTGACGATGCCGTTTTTGTCGCCTTCTTTGGCGGGCAGGTCAAACAGGATGACGGGCACTTTCACGTTCACCAGATGGGCGGCGATCTGCGCCCCCATCACGCCCGCGCCGAGGACGGCGACTTTTTTCACATTGAATCGGGACATAAAACTTCTTTGCTAAAAATTACTGCACACGCACCCAGGTCTGGGTGCGGCCAAAGGGGCCAATCGAGCCGCGCACTTCCAGTTTCTGGCCGCCGTCGATGGGGGTTAGGCGCAGGGTGTAGAACTTGCCGTTTTCGGGGTCGAGAATCTTGCCGCCCTCCCACACGTCTTTGTCAGCCGCTTTCTTCGCGCCCTGGATGATGGGCAGGCCCACCATGGGCTGGTCTTTGAGCGCGTCCTTGCACTCTACGCACAGGGCTTTGGGGTCGGCACCGGGGCGCAGCAATTGCTGCACGCGCCCTTGCAGCACGCCGCCCTGGTCTTCGATGACGATTTGCGACTTGGGCTGGCCGGTTTTCTCGTCCACGCTTTTCCAGGTGCCCACGGGGGTCAGTTGGGCCAGAGCGGGCAGGGCCAGGGCAGATAATGCAATAGCTGTTAGCGCTTGGTATGTCTTCATTTCAAATAACTTTCTATTTAAAAATAAGGCGTAGCAAGCGCTACGCGCTATTTGTTATGGATTAGGCCAGGGCTGCATCCGTATCCATCAGCACCTTGCTGCCAGCACGGGCGGTGCGCATCAAGAGCACGGTCTCGGGGAACAGCTTGGCGAAGTAGAAGCGCGCCGTTTGCAGCTTGGCGGTGTAGAACGGGTCGGTGCTGCCGTTGGCAATGGCACGCAGCGACACTTGCGCCATGCGGGCAAACAAATAGCCAAACACCAGGTGGCCAGCCACGCGCAGGTAATCGACGGCGGCCGCGCCCACTTCGTCGGGGTTTTGCATGCCTTTGAAGCCGATTTCGGTGGTGAACTTGGTCATTTGCTCGCCCAGGATGGCGATGGGGTTGATGAACTCGGCCATCTTCTCGTTCACGCCTTCTTCCTGCACCAGGGCACCGATCAGCTTGCCCAGCTTTTTCAGCGTGGCACCCTGGTTGCCCAGCACTTTGCGGCCCAGCAAATCCAGCGATTGGATGGTGTTGGTGCCTTCGTAGATCATGTTGATGCGGTTGTCGCGCACAAACTGCTCCATGCCCCACTCTTTGATAAAGCCGTGGCCGCCAAACACTTGCATGCAGGCATTGGTGGCGATGTGGCCGTTGTCGGTGACAAAGGCTTTGACGATGGGGGTCAGCAGGGCGACCAGCTCATCGCTGTCGGCACGCACTTTTTCATCGGGGTGGCTGTGCGCCTTGTCCAGCAGCAAGGTGCAAAACACTTGCAGGGCGCGCGCGCCTTCGGCGTAGGCCTTGGCGGTGAGCAGCATCTTGCGCACATCAGGGTGGACGATGATGGGGTCGGCATCCTTGTCCTTGGCTTTGGTGCCGCTCAAGGAGCGCATTTGGATGCGGTCTTTGGCGTAGGCCAGGGCGTTTTGGAAGGCCACTTCGGTCAGGCCCAGCGACTGGTTGCCCACGCCCAGGCGGGCGGCGTTCATCATCACGAACATGGCGGCCAGGCCCTTGTGCGGCTGGCCCACCAGGGTGCCGACCGCGCCGTCAATGGCGATTTGTGCCGTCGAGTTGCCGTGGATGCCCATTTTGTGCTCCAGCCCGGTGCAGAAAATGGGGTTGCGGCTGCCCAGCGAGCCATCGGCATTCACATTGAATTTGGGCACCACAAACAGGCTGATGCCTTTGCTGCCCTTGGGCGCATCGGGCAGGCGGGCCAGCACCAGGTGGACGATGTTTTCCGCCACGTCGTGCTCACCGGCGCTGATGAAGATTTTGTTGCCGGTGATTTTGTAGGTGCCGTCGCCCAGGGGCTCGGCCTTGGTGCGCAGCAAGCCTAAGTCGGTGCCGCAGTGCGGCTCGGTCAGGCACATGGTGCCCGTCCACTGGCCGCTGACCAATTTGGGCAGGTAGGTTTTCTTCTGTTCTTCGGTGCCGTGGGCCAGCAAGGCTTCATAGGCACCGTGCGACAGGCCGGGGTACATCGTCCAGGCCTGGTTGGCGCTGTTGAGCATTTCGTACAGGCACTGGTTTACGGTGTGGGGCAGGCCCTGGCCGCCAAACTCGGGGTCGCACGACAGGGCGGGCCAGCCGCCTTCCACGTAGGTGGCGTAGGCTTCTTTGAAGCCCTTGGGCGTGGTCACGCTGTAGTCTTGCTTGTTGTGCGTGCAGCCCTCGGCATCGCCGCTGATGTTCAGCGGAAAAGCCACTTCGGCGGCGAACTTGCCCGCCTCTTCCAGCACGGCGTTGATGGTGTCGGCATCGGTATCAGCGTGCGCGGGCATGGCCTTGAATTCGGCTTCGACGTTGAACACTTCATGCAGCACAAATTGCATGTCGCGCAGGGGCGGGTTGTAAGTAGGCATAGGAACTCCTTGGCGAAAAAGGATGAGAGATGAGGGGGAAGGGAACCGAAAACAGAAGCCAGCAGATGGCGGCGATGGGGTCAGTCCACCTTGGCACCGTTGCGGCGCAAGATGTTTTCAAACCCGGCCAGGGCGCGCGGCACAGAATCCTTGCGCCCTAAAAAGCGCACGTCGTAGTGCAGCACCAAAATCAAACCGTGAATTTCAAACAGCAGCTGGTAAGGGTCGGCATCGGCGTGCAAATGGCCGGCGGCCTGTGCTTGCTCAATTGCCCGGCGCAACGCGGCGTGCCAGGTGTTGAACGAGGCCACCAGGGCATCGCGCACCGCGCCTTCGCGCTCGCTAAATTCGACGGCGCCGCTGATGTAGATGCAGCCCGAGTCCAATTCGATGGTGGTGCGCTGCATCCAGTTACCGAACATGGCGCGCAGGCGCGGCAGGCCTTTTTCGGCCTGCAAAGCGGGGTAGAACACCTCTTGCTCAAAGCGGTGGTGGTACTCGCGCACCACGGAGATTTGCAGCTCTTCGCGCGAGCCGAAGTGGGCAAACACGCCCGACTTGCTCATGCTGGTGGCTTCGGCCAGGCCGCCGATCGACAGGCTCTCCAGCCCATGGTGGGTGGCGATGTGCAGTGCCGTGTCGATGATGTTGGTTTTCGTCTGCTGCCCCTTGGCCATGGGGCGGGAGCGGCTTGCGCTGGAGGCGCGGGCTAAAGACGGGAGGGTAGGTGTACGTGACATAAGCGATAAACAAAAACGAACGTTCGTTCTATTTATCTTAAGTCACTCCTGCCATTGAAAAGCTAGGGAAAACCCGAAATTGCTTTGTTTTTCTGCGCGCTAAACCAAGATGGCCACGCAGGCATCCCAATGCTCGGTGGGCAAACGCTTAAACCCGGTGCGCACAAAGCGCAGCCAGCGCCCCTGCACAAAGCTCATCAATAAATTGGCCGCCACCTGGGCATCGTGCATGCGGGCCGCCGCATCGGCGGCATCGACCGCCCCGGCTGCTGGGCGCAGGCATTGGCGCAGGGTGGATTCGACCTTGTCGAGCAACTGGTTCATGCGCGCTTGCAGGCGTTCGTTTTCGCCTTGCAGGGCATCGCCCACCATCATGCGCACCATGCCAGGGTTTTTTTCTGCAAACTGCAACAAAACAGAAGCTATCCGCGCAGCACGGGCGCGGCCTTCTTCAAGGGTTAATGTGCCTAATACAGCCTCTTCGCCCGCAATCTGCTGCACTAAACTGAGCACGGTTTGCTCGATAAAGTCCAGCAGCCCCTCAAACATCTGCGCCTTGCTAGCAAAGTGGCGGTACAGCGCGGCCTCGCTGACCTGCAGCCGTTTGGCCAGTGCGGCCGTGGTGATGCGCTCGTTGCCCGGCTCTTGCAGCATGGCGGCCAGGGTTTGCAGAATTTGCGCTCTGCGCTCACCGGGTTTGAGGCGTTTGCGGGTGGGGGTGTCTGAAGAGGGCGCGGTCGTCATAAGAGGCGGGTTGTGTTATTGATTGCAGATCATCGTGCCATAGGCTTGATCGGTCAAAATTTCCAACAGCATGGCGTGCGGCACCCGGCCATCGACGATGTGTACCGCGTGCACGCCGGCCTTGGCCGCGTCAATCGCCCCGGCAATTTTGGGCAGCATGCCGCCGGAGATCGTGCCATCGGCCACCAGCTCGTCAATTTGCCGGGCGGTCAAGGTGGGCAGCAACTGCCCGGCCTTGTTTAAAACGCCCGGAATATTGGTCAGCAGCAGCAGTTTTTCGGCGTGCAAGGTGGTGGCCAAACGGCTAGCCACCACGTCGGCATTGATGTTGTAGCTTTCGTTTTCTTCGCCAAAGCCAATGGGGCTGACCACCGGGATGAAGGCATCGTCCTGCAGCGCTTTGACCACGCTGGGATCAATGGCCACGATGTCGCCCACCTGCCCCACATCGTGCTCCAGGCTGGGGTTTTGCTGGTCGAGCATCTTCAGCTTTTTGGCGCGGATCATGGCACCATCGCGCCCGGTCAAGCCCACGGCCTTGCCGCCCGCTTGGTTGATCAGGCCGACGATGTCTTGCTGCACTTCACCGGCCAGCACCCATTCGACCACCTCCATGGTCTCGGCATCGGTCACGCGCATGCCCTGGATAAAGTGGCCTTCCTTGCCCAGGCGCTTGAGCGCGGTTTCAATCTGCGGCCCGCCGCCGTGTACCACCACGGGGTTGATGCCCACCAGTTTCAGCAGCACCACATCCTCGGCAAATGCGCGTTGCAGCGCCGGATCGGTCATGGCATTGCCACCGTATTTGATGACCATGGTTTTGCCATGGAATTTGCGGATGTAGGGCAGGGCCTGGGCCAGGATGTCGGCCTTGGCATGGGGGGGGATGGCAGGGAGCGTCATGGTGGAAAACAACAAGGTTGGCTGAAAACAAACAGATGCGATTGTGGCTCAGGATGCGCCCACAAAAAATGCCGGCGCTGGCCGCTGCGGGCGCAGTTTTTGGGCCATGGGCCACGCCCAATGGGCTGCGTCACGTGCGCGGGGTCTCCAGGCCCAGCCGCTCGCGCCGGTAGCTGCCATCTTGCACCTGGCGGCACCAGTCCAGGTTGTCCAGGTACCACGCCACGGTCTTGCGCAGGCCGGTGTCAAAAGTCTCTTGCGGTACCCAGCCCAATTCGTGCTGGATTTTTTTGGCATCAATCGCATAGCGCAGGTCGTGGCCGGGGCGGTCGGTGACGAAGGTGATTTGGGTGGCGTAGCTTTGGCCGTCGGCGCGCGGCTGCAGCTCGTCGAGCAGGGCGCACAGGCTGCGCACCACGTCGATGTTGCGCTTTTCGTTGTGGCCGCCGATGTTGTAGGTGGCACCGATGTGGCCCTGGGTAATGACGGTGTAGAGCGCCCGGGCGTGGTCTTCGACGTAGAGCCAATCGCGGATTTGCTCGCCTTGGCCGTACACCGGCAGGGGCTTGCCCTCCAGCGCATTGAGGATGACCAGGGGGATGAGTTTTTCCGGGAAGTGGTAGGGCCCGTAGTTGTTTGAGCAGTTGGTCACCAGCGTGGGCAGGCCATAGGTGCGCTGCCAGGCGCGCACCAGGTGGTCGGAGCTGGCTTTGCTGGCGCTGTACGGGCTGCTGGGCGCGTAGGGGGTGGTTTCGGTGAACAGGTCATCGGTGCCATGCAGGTCGCCATACACCTCGTCGGTGCTGATGTGGTGAAAGCGAAAGGCTGATTTTTTGGCGCTGTCCAAGCCCCCCCAGTAGCTGCGGGCCGCTTCCAGCAGGGTGTAGGTGCCGACGATGTTGGTTTCGATGAAGGCCGCTGGCCCGTCGATGGAGCGATCGACGTGGCTTTCGGCGGCCAGGTGCATGACGGCATCGGGCTGGTGCTGGGCAAAGACGCGGTCCAGCTCGGCGCGGTGGCAAATATCGACCTGCTCAAACGCGTAGCGCGGGCTGGCGCTGCACTCGGCCAGCGAGGCCAGGTTGCCCGCGTAGGTCAGCTTATCGACATTGACGACGCTGTCGCTCGTGTGGCGAATGATGTGGCGCACCAGGGCGGAGCCAATAAAGCCGGCACCGCCGGTAATCAAGAGTTTCATGGTGTTTAAAAAAAGTAGCTGGTAACGCTGTCTTTATAAGCAGAAATGGGTTATTTCTTATAAATTTTTTTAGGATAAATGCGAGCTGATTGTAAACAGTGCCGTACTGGCCTTCGCAGGCCGGGGGGTGCGGGTAAAAGTACGTGCGTGCGAATAATGCCCCCGGCCTTGGCTACACTGGCGCACCGCCCCGCAGGGGCCTTCTTTTTTTTGAATCTTCATGTCTATGCACTCTGCTGTTCTCACTGGCACCGGGCTGTACCAGCCGCCGTTCACGATCACCAATGCCGAGTTGGTCCAAGCCTTCAACCGCTATGTGGATTTGCACAATGCCCGCCATGCCGATGCCATCGCGCGGGGCGAGCAGCAGGCCTTGCAGCATTCGAGCGTGGAGTTCATTGAAAAAGCCTCGGGCATTCAGCAGCGCTTTGTGCTGGAGAAAAGCGGCATTCTCGACCCCGAGCGCATGTACCCCTATTACCCGCAGCGTGGCGATGAGGAGCTGTCGCTGATGGCTGAAATCGCCGTGGCTGCGGCCCAGCAGGCGCTGGCGCAGGCCGGGCGCACCGGGGCGGAGGTGGACATGGTGCTGTGCGCCGCCTCGAACATGCAGCGGGCCTACCCGGCCATGGCGGTGGAAATCCAGCAGGCGCTGGGGGCCGGGGGCTATGGTTTTGACATGAACGTGGCCTGCTCTTCGGCCACGTTTGCGCTGGAGCAGGCGGTGAACGCCGTGCGCTCAGGCAGCAGCCGCTGCGTGCTGGTGGTGAACCCGGAGATCACCTCGGCCCACCAGGAATGGCGCGACCGCGACTGCCACTTTATCTTTGGCGATGTGTGTACCGCCATCCTGATCGAACGGGCCGATACGGCGGTGGCTGCCGAGCGCTGGGAGGTGCTGGGCACCCGGCTGGCCACGCAGTTTTCCAACAACATCCGCAACAACTTCGGTTTTATGAACCGCTGCGAGGATGCCGACCCGCAGGCCCGCGATAAAACCTTCCGTCAAGAAGGGCGCAAGGTATTCAAAGAAGTGGTGCCGATTGCCGCCGCCCATATTGAGGGCCACCTGGCCCAGCTGGCCTTGCAGCCCGACCAGGTGCGCCGGTTTTGGCTGCACCAGGCCAATGAGGGCATGAACCAGCTGGTCATCAAAAAGCTGGTCGGCACGGCCACGGCCGACCGCGCCCCGCTGATTTTGGACACCTTTGCCAACACCGCGTCGGCCGGTTCCATCATCGCCTTTCACCAGCACCGCAGCGATTTGCAAGCGGGCGATGTGGGGGTGATTTGCTCGTTTGGCGCGGGTTATTCGGTGGGCAGCGTGGCGGTGCGCAAGCTTTAGATCGTGACACGTTCTTAGGCGGCGGTCACCACCTCGCCGCGCAGGGTGTAGGTCATGGCCTCGGTGATGCGCACGTCGATCAACTGGCCGATCAGGCGCGGGTTGCCGGGGAAGTTCACCACGCGGTTGCACTCGGTGCGGCCCATCAGCTCGCCGTTGTCGCGCTTGGAGTAGCCCTCCACCAGCAGGCGCTGGGTGGTGCCCACGCGCTCTAGGCTGATGTCTTTGATGTTTTGGTTGATCACCGCTTGCAGCTCTTGCAGGCGGCGCAGTTTGACCTCGTGCGGGGTGTCGTCGTGCAGGTTGGCCGCAGGGGTGCCGGGGCGCGGGCTGAAGATGAAGCTAAAGCTGTTGTCAAAGCGCACGTCATGGATCAGCTTCATCATTTTCTGGAAGTCGTCCTCGGTCTCGCCGGGAAAGCCGACGATGAAATCTGAGCTCATGGCCATATCGGGGCGGATGGCCCGCAGCTTGCGCACCGTGCTCTTGTATTCCATAGCGGTGTAGCCGCGCTTCATGGCCATCAGAATTTTGTCGCTGCCGTGCTGCACGGGCAGGTGCAGGTGGCTGACCAGTTGGGGAATCTTGGCGTAGGCCTCAATCAGGCGCGGCGTGAACTCGTTGGGGTGGCTGGTGGTAAAGCGCAGGCGCTCGATGCCGGGAATCTCGGCCACGTATTCCAGCAGCAGGGCAAAGTCGGCCACCTCGGCGCTATCGCCCATGGGGCCACGGTAGGCGTTCACGTTCTGGCCCAGCAGGGTGATTTCTTTCACGCCCTGGTCGGCCAGGCCGGCAATTTCCACCAGCACATCATCGAGCGGGCGGCTCACTTCCTCGCCGCGCGTGTAGGGCACCACGCAGTAGCTACAGTATTTGGAGCAGCCTTCCATGATGGAGACAAAGGCGCTGGCCCCTTCCACCCGCGCCGGGGGCAGGTGGTCGAATTTTTCGATCTCGGGAAAGCTGATGTCCACCTGCGGCTTGCGGGCGCTTTTGCGGGCATTGAGCAGCTCGGGCAGGCGGTGCAGGGTTTGCGGGCCGAACACCACATCGACAAACGGCGCGCGCTTGATGATCTCTTCCCCCTCTTGGCTGGCCACGCAGCCGCCCACGCCAATGAGCACGCCTTTTTCTTTGAGGTGGCGCACGCGGCCCAGGTCGGAAAAGACTTTTTCTTGCGCTTTTTCGCGCACTGAGCAGGTGTTGAACAGGATCAGGTCGGCTTGCTCGGGGTCGTCGGTGGGTTCGTAACCTTGGGCCGCGCCCAGCACGTCGGCCATCTTGTCCGAGTCGTACTCGTTCATTTGGCAGCCAAAGGTTTTGATAAAGACTTTTTTAGACATAAATTTTAGATAAAAAGTGGCCTTAACGCTTATTCAGTAAGCGCTAGCAGCTATTAAAAATTACAGCAATTGGATTGTTTCGCCCACAGCGGGCGCACGCCAGAGCAGGCCAACGTGGTGGTGACAGCGGGCATGGTGTGTATCCAGGGGCTGAAAACGAGGGGGGCAGAGAGAGAAGGCCGCGATTTTAGGTGCTAGCCTGGGGCTGGCTGGGCTGTGCGGGTATGCCCCCAGGGGCAAACAAGGTGGCGCTGGGGCCACGGCACAGGCCCCACAGGCGCAGCTGGGTCAGCTCGGCCATGCGCACCCCCATGGCCGTGGGGGCGGACAAGGTGGCCAGCGCGGCAATGCCTACGCGGGCGCATTTGCGCACCAGCTCGTGGCTGCCCCGGCTGGACAGCAGCACAAAACCCGGGGCAGCCTGCGGCTCGCGTGGGTTCAGCTGGCCTGTTTGGGCCAGGTGGCCAATGAGTTTGTCCAGGGCGTTGTGGCGGCCCACGTCTTCCATCACGTGCAGCACCTGCCCGCTGGCATCGGCCCAGGCGGCAGCGTGCACGGATTGGCTGGCGTGGTGCAAGGGCTGCTGGTGGTACAGGGCCTGCATGGCGGCCAGCACCGTGGGCGCATCCACCTGGGCCAGCCAAGGGGCGGCGGGCACCGGGGGGCAATCGAGGTCCAGGCCGACAAAGCTTTCCACCCCGCAGACACCGCAGCCGGTGCGCCCGCTCATGCTGCGGCGCTTGCTCTGCAGCCGCGCCATGCAGCGGGCGGCAATCTGCAGATCGACCTGCACCGCGTCTATCCCCTCGGGCAGGCCGACGCATTGGGCGCTCAGGGGTTCGATCTGCAGGTCGTAGCAATCGCTGGCTTGGTCAATGATGCCTTCGGTGAGTAAAAAACCCAGCGCCAGTGCGCCCAGGTCGGCGGGGGTGGCCATCAGCACCGCATGGGCAATGCCGTTGATGACCAGGGCCACCGGCACTTCGGTGGCCAGCACCAGGGTGTGCGGGGCCGCTCCTTGGCTGGCGTGGAACCGGGTGGTGGCCGCCGTGGTGGTACTGGGCAGCGGTGGCAAGGGGGGCAGGGAGGGCAAGGGGGCATCCATCATGGGGCAGATGATAGGGGCAAGCGCTGGGGCCTAGGCCGGGGCGGCCTAGCGCACCAAGGCCACGCCTTTGATGTGGGCGAACACGGTTTGCCCTGGGGCCAGTGCCAGTTGCCGGGCCGAGCGCTGGCTGATGTGGGCGAGCAATTGGCTCTGGCCCACGGCCAAGGCGGCCAGCACCTGGCCTGGGCCATCCTCGCGCAGGCCGGTGATGGTGGCGGGCAGGCTGTTGAGCAGGCTGGTGTGGGCCAGTGGCTGCAGGCTCAGGCTCACATCGCGGGCAGCAATGGTCAAGCGCACGGCGCTGCCCAGGGGGCGGCTGGCCAGGGCGGGCGTGGTTGGCAGCAGCAGCTGGCCCCCGGCAAAGCCCAGTGCGCTCAGGTGGTCTTGCGCATGGTGCGCCAGCAGCTGCCCTTGCAGCACGGCGGTGGCGTTGCCAGCGGCAAAGCCCTGGTCCAGCTGGTTAAAAAGGGTGGCCGCATCGCCTTGGCGCACGACCTGGCCGTGCGCCAACTGCACGATGTGCTGGGCCAGGCGCAGCACTTCTTCTTGGGCGTGGCTGACGTAGAGGATGGGGATGGCCAGCTCGCGCGGCAGGGCCTCCAGGTAGGGCAGCACCTCGGCCTTGCGGGCGGCATCCAGGGCGGACAGGGGCTCGTCCATCAGCAAGAGTTGCGGGCTGGTGGCCAGCGCCCGGGCAATGGCCACGCGCTGGCGCTCGCCGCCGGACAAGGTGGCGCAGGGGCGTTGCAGCAAATGGCCAATGCCCAGCAAATCGACCACCTTGTCCAAGGCCACCTTGCGCCGCGCCACCGGGGTGCGCTGCAGGCCAAAGTGCAAATTGCCCTGCACATTCAAATGGGCAAACAAGCTGGCCTCTTGAAACACATAGCCCAGGGCACGGCGGTGGGTGGGCAGCCATTGGCCCGTGGCATCGTCTTGCCAGACCTGCTCGCCCAGGCGCACCTGGCCTTGGCCGCGCTCCAGCCCGGCAATGCAGCGCAGCAAACTGGTTTTGCCGCAGCCCGAGGGGCCAATCAGGGCGCTGACCCCGCTGGCCGGCAGCTGCAGGGCGACATCCAGCGCAAAGCTGGGGCGCTGGTGCTGGATGCGCAGGTGCAGGGTCATAGCCCCGCTCCTGCCGTCTGCGCCGATTTGGGCTGCAGCCAGTGCAGGGCCAGCAGCACGACAAACGCAAACACCACCATGCCCAACGCCAGCGCGTGGGCTTGGCCGTACTCCATGGCCTCGACGTGGTCGTAAATCTGCACCGACACCACCCGGGTGTGGCCAGGGATGTTGCCGCCCAGCATCAGCACCACGCCAAACTCGCCCACCGTGTGGGCAAAGCACAGCACGGCGGCCGTCATAAAACCTGGGCGGGCCAGGGGCAGGACGACGTTAAAAAAACAATCCCAGCGCCCCGCGCCCAGGGTGGCGGCCACCTCCAGCGGGCGGCGGCCCAGGGCCTCAAAGGCCCGTTGCAGCGGTTGCACGGCAAAGGGCAGCGAATAGACCAGCGAGCCAATCACCAGCCCCGTAAACGTAAACGGCAGGCGCGGCCAACCGAAAACATCCATGAACTGCCCCAGCGGCCCGTGCGGCCCCATGAACACCAGCAGGTAAAAGCCGATGACGGTGGGTGGCAGCACCAGCGGCAGCGCCACCACCGCCCCCACCGGGGCCCGCCAGCGCGAAGGCGTGTGCGCCAGCCACCAGGCCAGCGGGGTACACAGCAGCAGCAGCAGCACGGTGGTGACGCTGGCCAGCTTCAGGGTCAGAGCAATGGCTTGCCAGTCTTGCGCAGAAAACAGCATGGGCGGCGGGGCTTACAGCGCGGCGTGCGTGGCGGGGCCGCACACCTTGCACTCCGGGTTTTTGGCGGTGTGCATGCGGCTGTATTCCATGGTGCGGGCATCCAGCAGCAACAGCCGCCCGGCCAGGGATTGGCCGATGCCGGTGATGAGTTTCAGCGCCTCGGCCGCTTGCATGCTGCCGATGATGCCCACCAGCGGCGAGAGCACGCCCAGGGTGGCGCATTGCACCTCTTGAAACTGCGCGTCGGGGTCGAACAGGCAGGCGTAGCAGGGCGCTTCGCTGTGGCGCGGGTCAAACACGGTGATTTGCGCATCGAACTTGATGGCCGCGCCGCTGACCAGCGGGATGCCGTGGCGCACGCAGGCGGCGTTCAGCAGGTGGCGGGTGCGGTAGTTGTCGCAGCAGTCCAGCACCACGGTCATGCCGGGCAGCAGGGCATCGAGCAAGGCGGCATCGGCGCGTTGGGCGATGGGCTGCAGCTGCACTTGGGGGTTCAGGTCGGTCACGGCCTGGGCCAGCGAGGCCACTTTGGGCTGGCCCACGCGGGCGGTGGTGTGGGCAATTTGGCGCTGCAGGTTGGTCAGATCGACGGCATCGTCATCCACCACTGTGATGTGGCCCACGCCGCTGGCGGCCAGGTACAGGGCGGCGGGGGCACCCAGCCCACCGGCCCCCAAAATCAGCACCCGGGCGGCGCAGATGCGCTCTTGCCCTTCAATGCCGATCTCATCGAGCAAAATGTGGCGCGAATAGCGCAGAAGTTGGTCGTCATTCATAAAAGCATAGTTGTTGGCGTTGATAAACAAAGGGTTTCAGATAGAAAACCATCTGAAACCCTTTATTTTTAAGCGGTAAAAGCTATCAACCTAGTGTGTGCAACGGGCTTATTCCTCGCCGTTGCTGGCCTCGTCGTCTTTCTTCTCGGGCGCGCGCTCGGTCAGGGTTTTGCTCACCAGCACGGGCTTGCCTTTGAGCTGGTTGAGCGCTTGCTGCAGCTGGAAGTCTTTCTCTGAACCAAACTCGGGCAGGCGGCGCTCCTCGGGCGGTTTTTTGCTGTCTTCTTCCAGGCGCTTGCGCGCTTCTTCACGGGCTTTTTCGCGGGCGCTCAAGGCCACCGATTCGTCGGCCTTATCCACCGACAGGTGCTTGTCCAAATCGGCCTCGCGCATGCGCAGCGCAGCATACACGTCGCCTTCGGCGGTTTCATCCACCATCACGTCGGGCACGATGCCTTTGGCCTGGATGGATTTGCCGCTGGGCGTGTAGTACAGCGCTGTGGTCAGCTTCATGCCGGTGTCGGGCCCCAGCGGGCGCACGGTTTGCACCGAGCCCTTGCCAAAGGTCTGGCTGCCCATGATGGTGGCGCGCTTGTGGTCTTGCAGGGCCCCGGCGACGATCTCGCTGGCCGAGGCCGAGCCTTCATTGACCAGCACCACCAGCGGCACTTTTTTCAGCGCAGCGGGCAGATCGGCCAGCGGATCACCGCTGCGCCGGGCGTAGAACTGGGGCTCGGCCTTGAAGACGGCCTTGCTTTCTTCGAGCTGGCCATCGGTGCTCACCACCGTCACCCCTTGGGGCAAAAAGGCCGCCGAGATGGCCACGGCCGCATCCAGCAAGCCGCCGGGGTCGTTGCGCAAATCCAGCACCAGGCCTTTGAGTTTGGGGTCTTGCGCGTACAGCTCGGTGACTTTGCGCACAAAGTCTTCCACTGTGCGCTCTTGGAACTGGCTCAGGCGCACCCAGCCATAGCCCGGTTCGATCATTTTGGCTTTGACCGACTGGGTTTTGATTTCTTCGCGCGTGATGGTGACCGGGAAATTGCGCGCCTCGTCACGGCGCAAAATGGTCAGCGTCACCTTGGTGTTGGGCTCGCCGCGCATGCGCTTGACGGCTTCGTTCAGGCTCAGGCTTTTGACGGCGGTGTCGTCAATCTTGGTGATCAGGTCGTTGGTTTTCAGCCCGGCGCGGTCGGCGGGCGAGCCTTCGATGGGCGAGACAATTTTGATCAGCCCATCTTCTTGGGTGATTTCAATGCCCACGCCCACGAATTTGCCGCTGGTGCCTTCCCGAAATTCCTTGAACGACTTTTTGTCGAAATACTGCGAGTGCGGATCCAGGCTGGAGACCATGCCCGAGATGGCATCGGTGATCAGCTTTTTATCGTTCACCGGCTCGACATAGTCGGTCTTGATGATGCCAAACACGGCCGACAGCTGTTGAATCTCTTCCAGTGGCAGCGGGGCGATGCCGCCGCGTGCCACGGTTTGCAGTGACACGGTGGTCAGCGCCCCAGCGAGCACGCCCAGCGAAACCCAGCCGGCGATTTTGAGTTTTTGCCCCATGCGTCTTCCTTTGAACGTTGAGCTTTGAAGGGGGGTACCAGTGTGGCAGCTCAGGCTTTGCCTTGCGCGGCCACGGCAGCAGCCGCTTTGGCGGCGGCTTCGGCATCGCCCAGGTAGTAGCTGCGGATGGGCTGCAGCTGGGCATCGAGCTCATACACCAGTGGGATGCCGTTGGGGATGTTTACGCCCACGATGGCATCGTCGGCAATGTTGTCCAGGTACTTGACCAAGGCACGAATCGAGTTGCCGTGGGCGGCAATCACAATGCGCTCGCCGCTTTGGATGCGCGGGGCCAGCACTTCTTGCCAAAACGGCACCACGCGGGCCACGGTGTCTTTGAGGCACTCGGTCAGCGGAATCTGCGCCGGCTCCAGCTTGGCATAGCGGCGGTCGCCGCGCTCGCTGCGCGGGTCGCCCGCCTCCAGCGCCGGGGGCGGGGTGTCGTAGCTGCGCCGCCACACCAGCACTTGCTCAGCGCCGTATTGCTGGGCGGTTTCGGCTTTGTTCAGGCCTTGCAGGCCGCCGTAGTGGCGCTCGTTCAAGCGCCAGTCTTTAATCACGGGCAGCCAGATGCTGTCCATTGCGTCCAGGGCGTATTGCAGGGTGTGGATGGCGCGTTTCAAAACGCTGGTGTAGGCCACATCAAACTCAAAGCCTTCGGCCTTGAGCAGTTGGCCCGCCGAGATGGCTTGCGACACGCCGGTGGGCGTGAGGTCCACATCGGTCCAGCCGGTAAAGCGGTTTTCAAGGTTCCAAGTCGATTCGCCGTGGCGAATAAGCACGAGTTTGTACATGGCAGGGCAAATTTAAAAAAAGAGAGCAGCAGGCAGGCCCGATAGAAGATGATTCGCACGTGCAAATCCGCGCAAAAGTCGCCTATCCGGCAGTAAACAGCACATTCTAGGGCGTTGGCTGGTTGGCTGCGGCTATCGGCACCGGGCAAGCGCCTAAAATCGCCCCTTTTGCTGCAATCGTTTGCACTTTTTTCCGTTTTTCTCTTCCCCCTTTTTTATTTACTTGATTGGCAAGGACTGCTGTGAGCTTTTTGATTGAAAACTGGTATTTGTTGGTGCTGGCCTTGGTCTCTGGCATTGGTTTGGCGCTGCCCGTGCTGCGTGGCGGTGCGGGCCTGGGCTTGCAGCCGCAAGCGGCGGTGCAACGCATTAACCGCGACAAGGCGGTGGTGGTGGATGTGCGCGAGGCCGAGGAATATGCGGCGGGCCACATCACCAATGCAAAGCACATTCCCCTGGCACAGATTGAAGAGCGCCTGCCCCAGGTGGTGAAGAACAAAAAACTGCCCGTGATTTTTGTCTGCGCCACCAGTCCGCGTTCCAACCGCGCCCAAATGGTGGCAAAAAAACTGGGCTACGAGCAGCCCGAAGTGCTGGCCGGTGGCATGCGCGCCTGGGCAGCGGCCAGTTTGCCGGTTGTAAAAAGCTAGACGGCCCCCAGCTGAAATACTTCCTCCAGACTTTCCTACCGACTCTGCAGAAAGGCCCCAGCATGCAAGCTGTAAAAATGTTCACCACCGCAGTGTGCCCCTATTGCACCCGCGCCAAGCAGTTGCTCAAAGCCCGGGGGGTGGAGCAGATTGAAGAAATCCGCATCGACCAAGACCCCAGCGCCCGCACCCACATGATGGAAAGCACCGGCCGGCGCACCGTGCCACAAATTTTTATCGGTAGCACCCATGTGGGCGGCTACGATGATTTGGCGGCCCTTGATGCCCAAGGCGGGCTTGTGCCTTTGCTCAATAGTTAAACCACACGGGCTGCTGCCAAGCCCCTGGCGCGGTTTTCCCTGGCGGCATAATGGCCGCTTCTTCTACCCCTCATTGTTAAATTTCTCATGTCCGACGAACAAGCCGTAACCCCCGTCTTTCAAATCCAACGCGTCTATTTGAAAGACTTGTCGCTGGAGCAACCCAACTCCCCCGCCATCTTGCTGGAGCAAGAGCAGCCCAGTCTGGACATCCAATTGGCCGTGGAAGCCACCCCGGTGGCCGATGGCATCTACGAAGTGGCCGTGCAATCGACCGTGCAGACCAAGATTGAAGACAAAACCGTTTTCCTGGTCGAAGCCAAGCAGGCCGGTATTTTTGAAATCCGTGGCATTCCCGAAGAGCAGCTGAACAACGTGATCGGCATCTCCTGCCCGCAAATCCTCTACCCCTACCTGCGCGGCAACGTGGCCGACATCATCAACCGCGCGGGCTTCCCGCCGGTACACATGGCCGAAATCAACTTCCAGGCCCTGTACGAGCAGCAGCAAGCCGCCGCCCAGGCCCAAGAAGCAGGCCAGCTGCAGTAAATACGCTGCCGCCTTGCCGCCAAGCCCCTTGAATGGGGCTTTTTCATTTATGCATAAAACAAGCTGTTTGCATAATGCGGATAAGCGCTAACAGCTATCAACTATTAAGCAATCAAGACCATCAAGGCAAAGGGGACGCAATGCACATCGTCGTTATTGGTGCCGGGGCCTGGGGCACGGCCATGGCTTGCGCGGCCGCCCACCCGGCTGGGGGGCACCGCGTGACTCTCTGGGCCCGCGCGCCCGAGCAGGCGCAGGCCATGCAGCGCACGCGCACCAATCCGCGCTACCTGCCCGATGTGGTGCTGCCCGCAGGGGTCAGCGTGGTCAGTGGCCCCCTGGCGGCAGCGCTGCCTGGGGCCGATTTGCTCATCATTGGCACGCCCATGGCTGGGCTGCGTTCCACCTTGCACACCCTGGCCCAGGCCAACGTGACGGCCCCGGTGGCGTGGCTGTGCAAAGGCTTTGAAGCGCCCACCACCGCCGATGCGCTGGGGCTGATGGCGCACGAAGTGGCCGCCCAAGTGGCCCCCCATTTGCAATGCGGCGCTTTGAGCGGCCCCAGTTTTGCCCTGGAAGTGGCCCGTGCCCAGCCCACCTGCCTGGTGGCGGCCAGTGCGCATGCCGCCGTGCGTGCCGCGTTGCAAGCGGCTTTTCACAGCCCGGCGCTGCGCGTGTATGCCAATGCCGACATCGTGGGCGTGGAAGTGGGCGGTGCCGTGAAAAATGTCATGGCCATTGCCGCCGGCCTGTGCGATGGCCTGGCCCTGGGCCTGAACGCCCGCGCTGCCTTGCTCACCCGGGGGTTGGCCGAAATGACCCGCCTGGGCGTGGCACTGGGGGCCAAGGTCGAAACCTTTATGGGCTTGTCCGGCATGGGCGATTTGCTGCTGACGGCCACCGGCGATTTGTCGCGCAACCGCAAGGTGGGCCTGCTGCTGGCCCAGGGCCTGAGCCAAGAGGCTGCCGTGCAATCGCTGGGCCATGTGGCCGAAGGGGTGTACAGCGCCCGCACGGTGGTGCAACGGGCCCAGGCGCTGGGGGTGGAGATGCCCATTGCCACGGCGGTGGTGCAGTTGCTGGATGGCACGGCCAGCCCCCAGCAGGTGCTGCACGCCCTCATGGGGCGCGACCCGAAGGGGGAGTATGTGTAAAGAAAGAGCAGTTGCCGATTTTAAATAAAAGGATTTTTATGAAAAATCACAAAAATCCTTTGTTAATAAAGCGGTAAAAGCTATTCAATTGATAGCTCTAGTGCCAAGAGCTCTTCCACCGTTTGCCGCCGCCGGATGAGTTGCACTTGTTCGCCATCGACCAGCACCTCAGCGGCCAAAGGGCGGCTGTTGTAGTTGCTGGACATGCTGGCCCCGTAGGCCCCGGTGTTGTGAATCACCAGCAAATCGCCCACCCGGGCGTTGCCCAGGGGGCGTGGCAGGACGATGCCGCCATCGCCCTGGGTAAACACATCGCCCGATTCGCACAGCGGCCCGGCCACCACGCTATCGCGCACGCTGGGCAGGATGCCGTCGCCCGGGCGCTGAATGTGCATGCCGTGCCAGCTGCCGTACATGGAGGGGCGCATGAGCTCGTTAAACCCGGTATCAACCAGCACAAAGTGGTTGTGCCCGGCCTCTTTCACCGCCCGCACCTGGCCCAGCAGCACGCCCGATTCGGCGACTAAAAAGCGCCCCGGCTCCAGCTCCAGGCCCAGGGCGTGGCCGACGATGGTTTGGGCGTGTTGGCGGGCAGCGTCCCACAGGCCAAAGTAGTGGGTGGGGTTGATGCGCTCTTCGCCTTCGCGGTAGGGGATGGACAGGCCGCCGCCTGCTGAAATGGCGTGCAGATCGTGCCCCGCAGCGTGGACGGTGCGCACCAAATCGACCATGGCACCGCACACTTGCTCGAGGTGGCCGTAATCCACGCCCGAGCCAATGTGCATGTGCAAGCCCACCAGTTGCAGCTTGTTGGCAGTGATCGCTTGCAGCGCGGCGGGCAGTGCAGTGTGCCAGATGCCGTGTTTGCTGTGCTCGCCGCCGGTGTTGGTTTTGTTGCTGTGGCCATGGCCAAAGCCGGGGTTGATGCGCAGCCACACCGGATGGCCGGGGCTGCACATGCCCAGTTGGTCAAGCATGTCGATGGAGCCAGCATTGACGGGAATGTGGTGTTCCACCACGGTGGCCAAGGTGCTGGGGTCGAGCACATCGGCAGTAAAAACGATGTCCGAGGGGTGGCCGCCACCGCCTTGGTAGCCCGCGGCCAGCGCCCGCAAAATTTCGCCGCGCGAGACGGCATCCACCTTCACGCCTTGCGCGCGCATCAAGCGCAGGATGTGGATGTTCGAGCAGGCTTTTTGCGCAAAGCGCACGGTGTCAAAAATTTGCAGCTGGGCAATGCGCTCGCGGATGGTGGCCGCGTCGTACACCCACAGTGGGGTGCCATAGTGCGCGGCCAAGTGGTCGAGTTGTTCGGGGGTGAAGGGGATGGTCATAGCGTCAAATAAAAAAACAGCGCCGACAAAAGAAGATTTTGCGGGCGCTGCAGTCTAAAGCTTCGTGCGCATGCGCAGAGCGCATGCACGGGGCAGGGGGTTATTTTTCTAGCACGTATTCGCCCGGTGCGTCCATCAGCACGGGGTAGTCTTTGCTGCCCAGGGTGGGGGGAGTGACGGCCGGGCCGCTGCTGCGCTCTTTGAGCCAGTTGCTCCAAGTGGGCCACCACGAGCCTTCTTCGCGCGGGGCCTGCTGCAGCCAGTCTTCGTGCGACAGGTACTGGCCGCCCACTTCGCGCTTGAGGATTTGGTAGTGGCGGTTTTTGCGCCCGGGTTCGCTGACGATGCCGGCGTTGTGCCCGCCCTTGGTGAGCACAAAGGTCAGCTCGGCGGGGGTCATGTAGTGCAGCTTGTACACCGAGCGCCAGGGCGCCACGTGGTCGGTGTAGGTGGCCACGCAGAAGATGGGGGTGCGCACATCGGCCATCACCACCGGTTTGCCGCGCACGGGGTAGCGGCCGCCGGCCAGGTCGTTGTTCAGGAACAGGCGGCGCAGGTACTGGGCATGCATCAGCGCCGGCATGCGCGTGGCATCGGCATTCCAGGCCATCAGGTCGATCATCTTGCCGCGCTCGCCCAGCAGGTATTCGCTGACCATGCGCGACCACAGCATGTCGTAGGAGTTGAGCAGCTGGAAGGCCCCCACCATCTGCCCGGCCTGCAGGTAGCCGGTTTCGCGCATTTGGGCTTCGAGCATGGCCAGTTGGCTGTCGTCGATGAACAGCGCCAGTTGGCCCGGTTCGGTAAAGTCAGTTTGTGCGGTAAACAGCGTCATCGAGGCCAGGCGGTCTTGCCCATCGCGGGCCATGGCGGCGTTGGCGATCGACAGCAGCGTGCCGCCCAGGCAGTAACCGGCAGCGTGGACTTTTTGTTTGGGCACGATGGCGTTGATGGCATCCAGCGCGGCCTCTACGCCCAGGGCCAGGTAGTCGTCCATGCACAGGGTGGCTTCGTCCACACCGGGGTTTTTCCACGAGATGCAAAACACCGTGTGGCCCTGGCTGACCATGTATTTGATGAGCGAGTTGTGCGCCGACAGGTCCAGGATGTAGTACTTCATGATCCAGGCGGGCACGATCAGCACCGGCTCAGGCTGCACTTTGTCGGTGGTGGGGCTGTACTGGATCAGCTCGATCAAGCGGTTGCGGTACACCACTTTGCCGGGGGTGGCGGCAATGTTTTTGCCCACAACATAATCCTCGGTGCCCGCTGGCGGCAGTCCTTGGCTGGTGCGGCCCAGGTCGTCCAGAAAGTTGAGCATGCCCTGTTGCAAATTGGCACCGCCGGTTTCCATGGTTTTTTGTAGCACCACGGGGTTGGTCAGTGGGTAGTTGCCCGGCGAGAGCATGTCCACCCCTTGCCGGGCCATGAAGGACACCACATCTTCGTGGTGCTTAGAGACACCGGGCAGGTTCTGGGTGGCTGATTTCCACCACGTTTCGGTATTCAAGAAGGCTTGGCTGGTCACGTTGAATGGCCACTGCTGCCAGGCTGGGTCGGCAAAACGGCGATCGGGCTTGGCGGCCGGCGCTTGCGGCGCATCGGCGGGCTGGGGCAGGGCGTTTTGCCACAGTTGTTGCATTTGCTCTAGGCCCAGGCTGAACAGCTCCAGGCGCTTGCCAGGGGCAAAAGCCAAGTGGCCGGCCCAGTCGATGCTCGCCAGAGACAGCGACATGGGCGACAGGGAGTGGGTCATCTTGGCCAGACCGGCCAGCATCTTGATATCCAGCGGCGTTTTGCGTACTGCAGGATTGGGTGTTTCTGTGGCCGGATCGTTGGCGCAGCTGGTCGTGATCGGAAGTGCTTTGGCGGTGGGAGTTTTTTGAGTTTTCTCAGGCTTGGTGGACACGAAGGCTTCTCCTAGGAATGGTGTCTGCGAGGATGAGGGGCGGGGTAATCGCCCCAGTGTAGCGGCTCCCCAAGAAGAACAACAATAGATTTGCTGCATTGCAGCAAAATGACGGCCAGTGGATGCCAGGGTTTTGCTTGACTGGGCTACCATTTCGGGCTTTTTTGCTGATAAAGATACCCATGGAACCCGTGATGCCGCCTCTGGATGAGGCCGAAATTTTTGCCCCCTCTGCGTCGGCCGATATGCCCCACGACCTGGATTTGGCCCAGCTGCGCCTGCCGCAGTTTTCGATGGAATCGGAATCGAGTGTGTTGGGTGGCCTGCTGCTGGACAACAACGCCTGGGACCGCGTGGGCGACCTGCTCACGGAGGGCGATTTTTACCGCCACGAGCACCGCTTGATCTTCATGGCGGTGAGCAAGCTGGTCAATGACAGCAAACCGGCCGATGTGATCACGGTGTTTGAACACCTGCAAGCCCAGGGCAAGGCGCAGGAGGTGGGCGGCATTGTGTACCTCAACCAACTGGCCCAGTACGTACCCAGCGCGACAAACATTCGCCGCTATGCAGAAATCGTGCGCGAGAAGGCGATTTTGCGCAAATTACTCACGGCCAGCGATGAAATCGCCACCCAGGCACAAAACCCCCAGGGCAAGCCGGTAGAGCGCATCCTGGACGAAGCGGAGCAAAAGATTTTCGCTATCGGGGAAGAAGGCTCGCGCATGAAGCAGGGCTTTCAGTCGCTCGATACCTTGGTGGTCGATTTGCTCGATCGGGTGCAGGAAATGGCCGACAACCCCATGGATGTCACCGGCGTGCCCACGGGGTTTGCCGATCTGGATCGCATGACCAGCGGCCTGCAAGCGGGCGACCTGGTGGTGCTGGCCGCGCGGCCGTCGATGGGCAAGACCTCGTTTGCCGTGAACATTGCGGAACACGTGGCGCTGCATGAGCAATTGCCCGTGGCCATCTTCTCGATGGAAATGGGCGCGGCGCAGCTGGCGGTGCGTATCGTCGGCTCGATTGGCCGCATCAATCAGGGCAATCTGCGCACCGGCAAATTGACCGATGAAGAATGGTCGCGCCTGTCCGAGGCCATCGAATCGTTGCGCCAGGTATCGCTGCACATTGACGAAACCCCGGGCCTGACCCCTTCAGAACTGCGGGCCAACGCCCGCCGCCTGGCGCGCAGCTGCGGCAAGCTGGGGCTGATCGTGGTGGACTACTTGCAGCTCATGAGCGGCTCAGGCAGCGGCACCAGCGGAGACAACCGGGCCACCGAGTTGGGCGAAATCTCGCGCGGCTTGAAGATGCTGGCCAAAGAGTTGCAGTGCCCGGTGATTGCGCTGTCGCAGCTCAACCGCTCGGTCGAGCAGCGCACCGACAAGCGCCCGATGATGAGCGACCTGCGTGAATCCGGCGCCATCGAGCAGGATGCAGACATCATCATGTTCATTTACCGCGATGATTACTACAATAAAGATAGCAAAGAGCCCAACGTGGCCGAAGTCATCATCGGCAAACAGCGCAATGGCCCGACTGGCACCGTCAAGCTGTACTTTCAGAAAAATCAAACACGGTTCGAAAATTTGGCTTTGGGTGCTAGTAATGATGTGTAACTTGATTTACAGTCACGCCTCTATTTAAATCACAATTCCTACAATTTATAAGCGTGGAGTAAGCATGTTTGGCTTTTTTAAAGCTAAGAGTAAGCCTGAGGCGGCCTCTGGAGGGGATGCCGTCGATACCCTTCCTCCTGTAATAAAAGAACAGTCGTTTATTTCGGTGGTTCCACAGGCAGCACCTGAGGGCATTCCTTATTACCCGAATCTTATTGAAGAGCTGGTGCATGACCACCAAATGATGGCGGCACTGAAAAAGAGTATTCGCCGTGCATTTTTGCGCAAAGATCTGAAAAAATCAGAAAAGCGATTAGAAGAATTTGCTTCTGTTTTTCGCAGTCATATTCTGAAAGAAAACGTTCGGATGTATGCTTATTTACAGCAGCAATTTACGGACGAAAAAATCAATATAGAGCTTGTTAAGTATTTTCGTAAAGAAATGAATGGCGTTGCGCGGACAGTACTTTCGTTTCTAGAAAAATATGAATCGCTGCAGCAACTTTCAGAAGAACAATTAAACAAATTTTTAATTGATTTGGAAAATATCAGTAAAGTCATTCACGAGCGCATGCAGCGCGAAGAAGAAAAACTTTACCCTTTGTATTTGCAAATCGCAGCGCCCAACTAGGGATGCTCTGTACGAATCGAGCGGCAAGCCTGCTCTGCGGATCGGGATGGGCTGCAAGGCGCAAACCGCAGCGATAGCCGTAGCTATCGCGAGGATTTGCAACGCCGCAGACCGCCCGAGACCGCAGATGCGGGCGGCGCGGCGATGTGTGCAGAGCGTCCCTAGCTGCGGGCACCAAAAATACCGCTGCCTACGCGCACCATGGTGCTGCCGGCCGCGATGGCGCTGGCCAGGTCGGCGGTCATGCCCAGGCTGATGGTGTCCAGCGGGGCCAGGCCCGGCAATTGCTGTAATTGGTGAAACACAGCCACCGCCTGCTGGTGCACCGCCAGCATCGCGGCGGCATCGGGTTGCGGGTCGGGGATGCTCATCACGCCGCGCAGTTGTAAACGTGGCAGCTGGGCGATGGCCTGGGCCAATGCTGGGGCCTCGGCGGGGGTGCAGCCCGATTTGGTATCGCCGCCATCCGCATTCACCTGAATGCACACCTGCAGCGCGGGCAAGTGTGCCGGGCGCTGCTCGGACAGGCGCTGGGCGATTTTCAGGCGGTCGATGGTGTGTACCCAATCAAAGTGCTCGGCCACCAAGCGGGTTTTATTGCTTTGAATGGGGCCGATGCAGTGCCAGGTCAAGCGCGGCAGATCGGCCATGGCCGACAGAGCGGCGATTTTTTCCACGCCTTCTTGGATGTAGTTTTCGCCAAAGTGGCGCTGCCCGGCCAAAGCCGCTTCACGCACCGCGCTGGCGGGGAAGGTTTTGGAAACTGCCAGCAGCAGCACGCTCTCGGGGCTGCGCCCCGCCTGGGTGGCGGCGCTGGCAATTTGCGCAGTGGCTGCGCGAAGTTGGGTGGCAATCGTGGTCATAATCTGCGCGAGCGTACCAAACCTAACCAGGAGAAATCACGTGGACATTACGAGTTTGCTGGCCTTCGGAGTCAAAAACAAAGCTTCGGACTTGCATTTATCCGCTGGCCTGCCCCCCATGATCCGCGTGCATGGCGATGTGCGGCGCATCAATGTCGAGCCGCTGGACCACAAAATGGTGCACAGCATGGTGTACGACATCATGACCGACGGCCAGCGCAAGGCCTACGAGGAAGACCTGGAGGTGGATTTCTCCTTTGAGATCGCCGGACTGGCCCGTTTCCGGGTGAACGCCTTCAACCAGTACCGGGGCGCAGCGGCGGTGTTTCGTACCATTCCCAGCAAAATCCTGACGTTGGAAGACTTGAATGCACCCAAGATTTTTGCCGATCTGGCCCTCAAGCCGCGCGGTCTGGTGCTGGTCACCGGCCCGACTGGCTCGGGCAAATCGACCACCTTGGCGGCCATGGTGGATTACCTCAACAGCAACGAGCAGGGCCACATCCTGACGGTGGAAGACCCGATTGAATTTGTCCACCAGTCGAAAAAATGCCTGGTCAACCAGCGCGAAGTGGGGCCAATGACCAAGACCTTCTCGGCCGCGTTGCGCTCGGCCCTGCGCGAAGACCCGGACTGCATTTTGGTGGGGGAGATGCGCGATTTGGAAACCATTCGCCTGGCCATGACGGCAGCGGAAACCGGCCACCTGGTCTTTGGCACGCTGCACACCTCCAGCGCCGCCAAAACCATCGACCGGGTGATTGATGTCTTTCCGGCCGAAGAAAAAGAAATGGTGCGGGCCATGCTGTCCGAATCCTTGCAGGCCGTGATCTCGCAGGCGCTGTGCAAAACCAAGGATGGCAACGGCCGGGTGGCGGCGCACGAAATCATGATTGGCACCAGCGCCATTCGCAACCTGATTCGCGAGGCCAAGGTGGCGCAAATGTATTCGGCCATCCAAACCGGCTCGAACGTGGGCATGCAAACGCTGGATCAAAACCTCACCGAGCTGGTGCGTCGCAACATCATCAGCGCCGCCGAAGCCCGCGCCAAGGCCAAAAACCCGGAAAACTTCCCCGGCTAAGCAAAGCGGCCAAACCAACATTTTGTTTTTAAAACGCAAAGGACGCTTCACGTATGGAACGCGATCAGGCCAGTAAATTTATCAACGACCTGCTGCAGCTGATGGTCAATCGCAAGGGCAGTGACTTGTTCTTAACGGCTGAATTTCCGCCCGCGATCAAGGTCGATGGTGCGGTGGCGCGGGTGTCGCCGCAGCCGCTGTCGCCCAATCACACCATGGCGCTGGCCCGTTCCATCATGAGCGACCGCCAAATGGCCGAGTTCGAGCGCACCAAGGAATGCAACTTTGCCATCTCCCCAGCCGGGATTGGGCGCTTTCGGGTGAATGCCTTCATTCAGCAAGGGCGCGTGGGCATGGTGCTTCGGACGATTCCGGCCGACATCCCCACCATCGACCAGCTGGGCCTGCCCCAGGTGCTCAAAGACGTGGCCATGACCAAGCGTGGCCTGTGCATTTTTGTGGGCGCGACGGGCTCGGGCAAATCTACCTCGCTGGCGGCCATGGTCGATTGGCGCAACCAGAACTCGTTCGGCCACATCATCACCGTGGAAGATCCGATCGAATTTGTGCATCCGCACAAAAACTGCATCATCACCCAGCGCGAAGTGGGCTTGGATACCGACAGCTGGGAAGCGGCCCTGAAAAACACCCTGCGCCAGGCCCCCGACGTGATTTTGATGGGCGAGATTCGCGACCGCGAAACCATGGAGCACGCCATCGTCTTCTCGGAGACGGGGCACCTGTGCATGGCCACCTTGCACGCCAACAGCGCCAACCAGGCGTTAGACCGCATCGTGAACTTCTTCCCCGAAGAGCGGCGTGAGCAATTGCTGCTGGATTTGTCGCTGAACCTGCGCGGCATGATCTCGCAGCGTTTGATGCCGCGCCAGGGCACCAAAGGCCGCATTGCCGCGCTGGAGGTGCTGCTCAACACCCCACTGGTTTCCGACCTGATCGCCAAGGGCGACGTGGTGGAGATCAAAGAAATCATGCAAAAAAGCCGTGAGCTGGGCATGCAAACCTTTGACCAGGCGCTGTTTGACCTGTTCGAGGCCAACGCCATCACCTACGAAGATGCGCTGCGCAACGCCGACTCGGTGAACAACCTGCGCCTGCAAATCAAGCTGCACAGCCAGCGGGCCAAGTCTGACCTGATGGCCGGCACAGAAAATTTCAAAGTGATGTAAATCCCATCCCGAATGCACAGCAAAAACAAGGAGAGAACCCCATGACCGTTGCACAACAAACCAACCCCCGCAGCTACCCGGATGCCACGCCGCGCAAAGTGGCCTTTTTAGGTCTGGGCGTAATGGGCTGGCCCATGGCGGGGCATTTGGCGCTGGCCGGGCACACGGTCACGGTGTTCAACCGCACGGCCGCCAAAGCGCAAGCCTGGGCGCAAGCCTTTGCGGCAACAGGCCGTGCGCACCATGCCAGCACGCCGCGCGAAGCAGCACAAGGGGCCGATATCGTCCTCATGTGCGTCGGCAACGATGACGACGTGCGCAGCGTGGTGCTGGGGCCTGATGGTGCTTTGGCGGGCATGCAATCGGGCAGCATTTTGATTGACCACACCACCGCCTCGGCCCAGTTGGCGCGGGAGCTGTACGCCACCGCCCAGCAGCAGGGCGTAGCGTTTGTGGATGCCCCGGTCTCTGGCGGGCAAGCCGGAGCGCAAAACGGGCAACTCACCATCATGTGCGGTGGCGACGAGGCCGCCTTTGCCACGGCCGAGCCGGTGATGGCCTGCTTTGGCCGCGCCGTCACCCTGATGGGGCCCAGCGGCAGCGGGCAGCTGACCAAAATGGTCAATCAAATTTGCATTGCCGGGCTGGTGCAAGGCCTGTCCGAGGCGGTGGCCTTTGGCCAAAAAGCCGGTCTGGACATGGACAAAGCCCTGCAAGTGATTGGCAAAGGCGCGGCGCAAAGCTGGCAGCTCGATAACCGGGGCAGCACCATGGTGCGCGATGAATTCAACTTCGGCTTTGCCGTCGATTGGATGCGCAAAGACCTGGGGCTGGTGCTGCAAGAAGCCCAGCGCAACGGTGCCCGCCTGCCCGTAACAGCCCTGGTCGATCAGTTTTACGCCGATGTGCAGGCCCAAGGCGGCGGGCGCTGGGATACCTCCAGCCTGATTGCCCGCCTGCGCTAGCCCGGTAATTTCCCCTTCCTTAGAACGTGTTCATGGTCTCGAATGAAGGTGTGGGGGATGCGGTTCGGGATGGGTTGCGAGGCGCAAACCATAGCAATAGCTTGGCTATTGCGAGGATTTGCAACGACGCAGACCGCCCGAAGCCGCGCTCGCACACCCATGAGGAGATCGTGAACACGTTCTTAGGTCGGCTGCGCGGCCTTGGACTCTTTCTGGGTGACTGGGGCCGGGGTGCTGCTGGCCGGGTTGTGCGTTTTGCCGGCGGGCACCTCGCTACCGGCCCGCCAGCGGCGCAGCACCCGCTGGAAGATCAAGGCGTTGGGGATTTGCACCTGTGCCCCGGCATTGGCCTCTGATATGTCCTCCAAGGTGGTGTAGAGCAGGTTGATGTCCACCACCTTGCCCAGGGCACCGGGCTTTTCGGCGTTGTCCAGCAGCTCAATCGTGTCACCCACCACAAACGGGCGGCCAGTAAAGATCAGGAAAGCGCAAAACAGGTTGGACAGCACGCTCCAGGCCGCAAAAAACGCCACCGCGCCCACGGTGGCAAAGCCGGTAAACGCCGACCACAGCACCGTGGCCGAAACCCCCAGGCGCTCCAGCGCCAGCAGCACCGCACCGCTGACGATAAGCCAGCGCACCACCACATTGATGGGCATGAGCAGCTCGTGCGGCAGCTGGTAATGCGTGCTGGCACGGCGCAGCACACGGCGCACCAGCCGGTGCAGCAGCCAGGCACAAAAAACAATCAGCACAATTTGCAGCAGCGGCACCATCACGTCCAGCCACTCCTGCAGCCAATCGGGCAAATGGGTATGCCAGTTTTGCCAGCGTTGTAAAGGTTTCATAGCAAAAAAATAAAAAGGGCACTGTGCCAGTGCCCTGAAATGGTCAATGCAGTGGCGTGGGCCGCTGTAAGAACGTGTTCACGATCTCCTCATGGGTGTGCGGGAGCGGTTTCGGGCGGTCTGCGTCGTTGCAAATCCTCGCAATAGCCAAGCTATTGCTGTGGTTTGCGCCTCGCAACCCATCCCGAGCCGCATCCCCCACACCTTCATTCGAGATCATGAACACGTTCTAAGCCGATTTTTACGGCTGTTCGCGGCGCAGGGCGGGGAACAAGATCACATCGCGGATGCTGGCGCTGTCGGTCAGCAGCATCATCAGGCGGTCAATGCCAATGCCGCAGCCGCCGGTGGGCGGCAGGCCGTATTCCAGCGCACGCACAAAGTCGTGGTCAAAGTACATGGCTTCGTCATCGCCGCTGTCCTTGGCCTCGACCTGGGCGTTGAAGCGGGCCGCCTGGTCTTCGGCATCGTTCAGCTCCGAGAAACCATTGCCAAACTCGCGCCCGGTGATGTACAGCTCAAAACGCTCGGTCACTTCCGGGCGCTCATCATTGGCGCGCGCCAGTGGGCTGATTTCGGTGGGGTGCTCCATGATGAAGGTGGGGTTCCACAGCTTCTCTTCCACCACCTCTTCAAAGTACAGCACCTGCAGGCTCGCCAGGCTGCGCGTGGACAGCTTGTCTTTGTCCTCGTTCATGCCCAGCTTGCGCAAGGCGTTGGTCAGCCAGTCGCGGTTGGTCACGTTCTCGCCGGCATCGGTGTATTTCACGATGGCCTGCGGAATGCTCAGGCGCTCAAACGGTGCGGCCAAGTCCACCGGCTTGCCGGCATAGGTGCAGTCCAGGGTGCCCACGGCCTTCATGGCCGCATCGCGGATGAGCTGCTCGGTAAAGTCCATCAAATCGCGGTAATTCCACCACGCCGCGTAGAACTCCATCATCGTGAACTCGGGGTTGTGGCGCACGCTGATGCCTTCGTTGCGGAAGTTGCGGTTGATCTCGAATACCCGCTCAAAGCCACCCACCACCAGGCGCTTCAAGTACAGCTCCGGGGCAATGCGCAAATACATCTCTTGGTCCAGCGCATTGTGGTGCGTGACAAACGGCTTGGCATTGGCCCCACCGGGAATGGGGTGCAGCATGGGCGTTTCGACCTCTAAAAAGCCGTGCTGCACCATAAAGTCGCGAATGCCGGCCACCGCCTTGCTGCGGGCCACGAAGCGGGCGCGGGCATCCTCGTTCATCATCAGATCAACGTAGCGCTGGCGCACCTTTTGCTCCAGATCGGCCATGCCGTGGAACTTGTCGGGCATGGGGCGCAGGCTCTTGGTCAGCAGGCGAATTTTGGTGGCCTTGATCGACAGCTCGCCCGTCTTGGTCTTCATCAGCGTGCCCTCGGCACCGATGATGTCGCCCAAATCCCACTTTTTAAAGTCGTCGTACACCGCCTCGCCCACGGTATCGCGGGCGATGTACAGCTGGATGCGCCCGGTGGCATCTTGCACCGTGGCAAAGCTGGCCTTGCCCATAACGCGCTTGAGCATCATGCGCCCGCCCACGCTGACGGTGACGGGGCTGGCCTGCAGCGCTTCGGTGTCCAGCGCGTTGTACTGCGCGGCCAGGGCGGCGGCGCGGTGCTGGGGTTTGAAGTCGTTGGGGAAGGCAGCAACGCCCTGGGCCTGGGCCTGCTCACGGATGGTTTTCAGTTTCTCACGGCGCTCGGCAATGAGTTTGTTTTCATCTTGGGGGGCGGCAGCCGCATCGGCCAGCGGCAAATCAGTGGTGTCAGACATGGGAGCAAAAGGGCCGCGCGGGGCCAAGGGTGAACAGGAAAAAAACGAGCCAAAGCGGGCGATTCTAATTTTTTTGCGCCCGCTGTTGGCTTGCATGGCTTAATCTTGCGCCCAAGCTGGATTTGCCAGGGCTTATCGCCATGGACGCACTGCTGTGTTGGCAGTCCAGCACAGGGTTACTATTTTTAAAATAGCTTGTACCGCTGATTGTTAAACGATTTTAAGCAATAAAAACCTTGAATTTGTTTAAATTAAAGCGGCAATAGCTATCGTCTCATTGAGGTTGGAATGTTCGGCCAAATTTTTGCTTTTTTATTGGAGGTGGCCAGCGGCCTGGTCGCCGGCGCGTGCCTGCTGCGCCTGTACATGCAGCTGCTGCGCGTGCCCTTTGGCAACCCTGTGGGGCAACTGGTGTTTGCCTTGTCGGATTGGTTGGTGCTGCCGCTGCGCCGGGTGATTCGCCCCAGTGGCAAGATTGATCTGTCCTGCCTGCTGGGCGCGGTGCTGGTGCAGCTGCTGCACTATTTGGTTTTGTGGGCGGTTTTGGGGGGCGCAGCCAGCCCGGTACTGATCCCGTTGCTGGCGCTGTTTGGCCTGCTGCGCATGGTCTTGACCGGGTTGATCGGCATTTTGCTCATCCACGCCATATTGTCCTGGGTGCAACCGCACGCCCCCGTGGCCCCCATTTTGGCGCGGCTGTCCGAGCCGGTGTTGCGCCCACTGCGGCGCATCATTCCGCTGGTGGGCAATGTTGATTTATCGCCCTTGGTGGCATTGATCGGGCTGCAGGTGCTGCTGATGGTGCTGGCCAATGTGCAGTTCAATTTGCTGCGGATGTAAACAGGCACGCTGAGAATGCCCGCCGTTTTTAGCGTGTGGGCTCGGCCAGCACCTCTAGGCAAGGGAGGACGATTTCCCAGCGCTCGCACGGCACACCCCGTTCAGCGTCTTCTGGGCTGCGGCGGCGCACCTGGATGGCCGCCACGGTCACTGCCTGCACATGGGGTGGTGGGGTAAAGGCCTTGGCCATGGTGCTGACGGTGATCCCCTGGGCGTTGCGCAGTGTCCAGTGTCTGCTGCCCTGAGGGGGGCACAGCGTGAGCGGGTCGCCTACCTGCAAGGCGGCAATGTGGCGGTGAACAGCATGGTGGGCTGGGAATTTGCCAGGCCAAGAGATGTACACCGCTGCGGTTGGTAGCGTTTCATAACGCACGATGGTGTCGTGGGTCAGCACCGGTGGCGCGGGCTGGGTAGCCAGGGCCAAGTCTTGCAAATCCGGGATAAAAGCGTGGCCCAGTGCAGGGCTGTGGCACAGCGTCAGCGTTTGGCGCGCACGCGTCATGGCCACGTAGAACAGGCGGCGCTCGGCATCATCGTTTTGCTGCCAGTTGCCGTTGTCCAAAATCAGAACGTGTTCAAACTCCATGCCCTTGGCGCTGTGGGCGGTCAAGAGTAGCAAGGGTGCATTGGGGCGTGGAGTGCTGCTGGGCAGGGTGTCCAGCTTGAACTCGTACAGCTGCTCGATCACATCACGGACAACGATGCGGTTGTCCCTATCGCCGACTTCCACTTGGGCAATAAATTGCGCCAAAGCCACTTGGTGTAAATGGCCTTGCCCTTCTTGCACTGCAGGCCCATAGGTACGGCGCAGCCAGCGCCGCAAGGTGGCGGCACGCAGCACCAACCGTGGGGCAAGTTGCTGGCAGCGTTTTTCGCCGCGCAGCAGAGCCAACAGGCCCGCCCCTTCGCGGGCGGTGTGCAGGGTAATGTTGGGGTCGTCTTTATTTTTCGCAATGCGCCGCACGGCAAGGCCACGTTGGCGGGCCAGGTGGTAAATCGCGTCCAGGTCTTTATGCTCGCGCCCCAGCACAGCAAAGTGCCCCCAGCGGCCACCCTCGCGCGTATCTTCGCGCAGGGCGTACAGGCGCTGCAGCTCATCGAGCGCCAGGGCTGCGGCCTGCAGGGGGTGGCTGGGCACTTCCAAGATATGCACGCGACCCGCCAGTACGGGGTCTTGGCTTTCCCAGGCACCACCTGCCGGAGCATCGTGGCGGGCGTGGTTGATGCGCAGGGTTTGCTCAGCTTTCATGCGCTCCTGGGCCGGGGCAATGACCTGGTTGGCGCAGGCGATGATGTGGCCGCTGGAGCGGTAGTTTTCCAGCAGGTGAAAGCGCCGGGCCTGGTAGTCGGCTTCAAATTGACGGATGTAGCGCACGTTGGTGCCGTCGAATTCGTAGATGTTCTGGTCATCATCGCCCACGGCCATCAGGGCCAGACGATCGTCGCCCGAGGCCAAGGTGCGTCCAGCCAGGGCACTGATCAGGGCGTAGCGGTCGCGGTTGATGTCCTGGTATTCATCCACCAAGATAAAGCGCAGGCCTGCCAGCAACCGGGCGCGGGCCAGGCTGCTGGCGCTGTCATCCGTATCCGTATCCGTATCTGCATCGGTGTTGGTATCTGTGGTCCCCAGGGTGGGCGGCGCGACCGCTTGCAGCAAGTCGGTGGCTTGGCGGATGACGGCGCTGAAATCAATCGCCTCGGCGTGCTCCAAGGCCACGGTGTAGCTGGTGCCGGTCAGGCGCATGGCCAGGCTGTGCAGGGTTTGCACGGCCACGCCAGCCGCGTCGCTGCCAATGAGCTGCCACAGGCGCTGGCGCACTTCATGGGCGGCGCTGCGGTTGTAGGTCAGCACCATGATTTCTTCGGGCTGCACCATCTGCTGGCGCAGCAACCAGGCCACCCGGTGGACGATGACCCGGGTTTTGCCCGAACCGGGGCCAGCCAGCACCAAGAGGCTGTCCTGCGGCGGGGCGGAGACGATCTCCTGCTGTGCGGGATTGGCCAAATCCAGGTAAATGCGCCGGTGTGCGTCTTCGGACGTGGCCAGCTGCAGCACCGCTTCGCGGCCTGCGAAATAACGTTTGGCAAACGCTTGCCACTGCAGGCTGAAGTAGTCCTGCACAAAGCGCAGGGCGGCCTTCATGTTCTCCAGCGCCAGCTTGGCGTATTCGGCCATGACGTGGATTTGCACCGCCTTGTCCCGGTAGTGCAGGCGCAGCAAGGCGTAGTCCATGAAGGCAAACTTGCGCCGACTGGCATGGGCGTGCAGGTGGATGCGCATGGCTGAGCGGAATACGGCTTTGCCCCGCGCCAGGTAGAGCACTTCATTGGCATCCAGGTAGAGCAGGGCTGCACCCAGGGCCACATCCCAGTCTTTAAAGGTGTGCTGGGCCAAAGTGGCATCGGCCTGCAGCAGCGCTGTGAGCGTGCCTTGCTTGCAAGTGACCAGCAGGTTGTTGTGCTTGCGCAAGCTGTGTAAGTGGGTGAGCAGCACCTTGGCCAGTTGCATGCGCCGCTGGCAGGCATCGGCAATGCTGTCCCAGGAGTGCTGGACGTACAGGTAGCGCTGGTCTTGCCCCATGGGGACGATGCGGAAAAACCCCTTGCTTTGTTTACCGCCTTCTTCCGACAAGGGCGCAGCCAAGGCCGTGAGCAGGCGCGAGAGGCGCTGCGGGTCGATGGCCAGCCCGGTGCGCCGGCGCAGCGTGTCGCACAGCACGCGCATGTGCAAATGCTGGGGGCTGTGCGGATGGGCATCGGCATCTGGGGCAGCCTCGCGCAGCAGGGTCAGCAGGGCCGTTTCCAGTCGTTCCAGCGCTTGCAAGCGTTCGGCGGTGGGCGGCTGATTGACAAGGAGTACGCCCAGCTCGGTATCGTCAGACAGCAGCTGCCATTGACACAGCTCGCGCAGCATGGCCCGCACGGTGCGAGCATCTTTGCCGGTCAGGCCCATGAGCTCATCGGTGGACAAACTGTCGTCATCGGCGCAGTTCATCAAGGCGGTGACGATGCTCAGATAGTCCGGCAGCAGGGCCGCATCCTTCAGCTTGTGTAGCAAGCGCGTGCGTGCTTCTTCCACGGTGGCCACCAGCAGGCTGGCGGGCAAGACCTGGGTGTGGTTTTCGTGGCGCTCCAGGATTTGCGCCTCTTCCAGCCAGGCAATGGCGGTGCGCACCTTGGTGTCAGCATCGTGGGCCTCGGGGTCGATGCGCTGCTGGTCCGGGAATTGGCGCAAGATTTCCCCGGTTGTGGCGATGATTTCTTCACCAGCACGGTCACGGGTTTTAATGGCCCGCAGGGCCTTGAGGATGGATTGGATGTCGCTCAGTGTCAGGCGGGAGTTTCTTAGCAGCCGAAACTGTACGTCCAGGTCAGTTGGGTCATACAGCAAGACACAACGTGCCGCTTGTTGGTCGCGTCCGGCGCGGCCAGCTTCTTGCAAATAATTTTCCAAGGAGCCGGGCGTGTCCAGGTGAATCACCAAACGTACGTCCGGCTTGTCCACCCCCATACCAAAGGCGTTGGTGGCAACCATTACATCCAGGTGGCCGGCAATGAAGTCTTCCTGCATGCGCCGCTTGTCGTCGGCCAGCATTCCGCCGTGAAAGTGGCCACAGCGTAGCCCCGCTTGCTGCAAAAAATGGGCTACTTCTTCGGTGGTTTTTTGCCGAGAGCAAAACACAATCGCCCCGCCCCCATCGCGTATCCCCTCTTGCAGCAGGCGCAGTGCAGTTGGTTGCTTGCTGGCCTGGGGGACGGCCAGGACTTCGTAGTCCAGGTTCTCGCGGGCAACGCCGCCTTCCAGGCGGACCAGCTCTATGCCCAGCAACTGTTGGAAATGGCGGCAAATGTCCTTCACCACATCGGGCTTGGCCGTGGCAGTAAAGCAGAACACGGGGGAAGGCCGTTCTTTTTGTATTTGCCGGATAAAGCGCGAGACGTACAGGTAATCCGGACGAAAGTCACGCCCCCATTTGGATAGGCAATGCGCCTCGTCAAACACCCAGGCCCGCACTTCGCGGTGCGCCAGCGCTTTGGTAAAGGCCGGGCTGCGAAACTGCTCAGGGGCAACAAAAATCAGCCCCAGATCGCCCAGGCGCAGCTTGTCTAGCATGGCACGGCGCTCCAGCGGGGTGAGCTGGCCGTTGAGGTAGCCCGCGCAGGTCACGCCCTGCTTGTTGTGCAGGTTGTCCACCTGGTCTTTCATGAGCGACTGCAGCGGCGAGACAACGACCGTCAGCGCCCCGGTGCGGAAAAAATGCGCCAGCGCTGGTAATTGGTAGCACAGCGACTTGCCCCCGCCGGTGGGCAAAATCGCCAGAGTGGAGGTGCCTGCCATGCCGTTTTCCACTATCGCCTGCTGCAGGCTGCGGCCATCGGGGGTGGCTGGGGTGGGGCGAAACGTGGTGATGCCGGGGAAAAAGCGCGGCAGCAGCACCTGCAGTTGGTGCTGCTCCTGACACCAGGTGCAGCTGGGTTTGCTGCACGGCACATTGCGCAGCGCATGGATGGCCTGGCGCGTGCGCGGATGGGTCAGCCCCACCCAAGGGGGGAGCACCGAATTACCCCCGGCCACGCGCAGCCAGGCCAGCACATAGGCCAGGCTGGGGTGCCAATCAGAATCGGGTAGCCATTGGTGGGTGGTGCGGGCCAAGGCGGTATGGCAGACCTTGCCCTGAGTGGCGCGGATCCAGGCTTTTTGCGCCTGCAGCAGGCTGGGGCGAGGGGCCTGGCGCCATTGCTGAAAAAGGGCCCCCAGGCCGCTGTCGGGTTGCTCGGCGCGGGTAAGTAAAAAGTGCAGGCATTGCGCCTCGTCCGGGTGCTGGGCAATGCGCTCTTGCAGTGCTTGGCTTTGCTCTTGGAACAATGTCCAGGCCAGTTGGGCATCGCGCACCGGGTCGTTGCGGCTGGTGGTACAGAGCTTGTAATCCTTGACCAGTCGGTGGTAGGGGTTTTGTGGGTAGGCGATGGGCGAGAGCGCCAGCGTGTCGATCTGAGGGAGCTGGTGCAGCGCTAGCTCGGGGTGCAAGGCAGCCAGGGCCGGTTGGTCAAAGGCGGTAATGTTGTGCCCCAACAGGGCCTGCGCCCCGGCGGTCAGGGCGTTGAGTTGGGTGGCCCATTTTGGGGTATCGCCCTTCAGGTGTAACTGCGCCCCGGTGTCGCTGCGCCAGGCACCCACCTCGTGCAAGCGCAGGCGGTCGTGCTTGGACGTTTCAATATCCAGGCACAGGCAGGCCGGTGCGGTGGGGTCGGGTGGGAGAGGGCAAGGCGCAGCAGCAGTCACAAGACAATCAACAAGGCACAAAGTGATTAATCAAAGGGCTGAATGTAACCGCCGGTGCATGCTGTTAGACAAAGAGCCGCCAAACCGTGTGCTGGGGCGCTAGGGGCCGGAGCAGCCCCTGCTTTAGAACGTGTTCAAAGTCTCCTGAGCAGAAGGCCCAAGAATGCCAAGTGGACGAACTGCAGGCTGGTGTTGAGCCAGCGCTCGCAGTTCTTCCACAGC
>JAANMY010000780.1_pt1 | contig 41158 bp, 33 predicted proteins | sample 7279691 | NCBI WGS metagenome assembly JAANMY01 (sample SAMN14094543, study PRJNA606508) | bioreactor metagenome | isolation source: A lab-scale SPAN reactor treating ammonium-rich wastewater day 388 | place: Ireland: Galway | collected 2018-02-07 | reverse complement strand
TGTGCGGCGCGCCGACGGCGGACGGGGCTTGCGCGCGGCGCCGGCCGGCCGGCGAGCCCGCCGGGCTGCCGTGGCGCCCGGTCGCGCTGCCGCGGCGGCCAGCTGTGCGGCCTCCACGAGCACCAGCATCCGATCGCCGGCAGTCACCGGCAGGTAATGGAACTCGAGTTCGGGGAAAGCCGCTTCGAAATGCGCCGCCTCGTGGCCGATCTCGAGCAGCAGCACGCCTTCGTCGGCCAGGTGGGCGGGTGCGTCGGCGATGATCCGCCGAACCAGGTCCATGCCGTCGCGCCCGCCGGCCAGCGCGGCCCGCGGCTCGGCGCGGAATTCCGGCGGCAGCGCCTGCATCGACGCTTCGTTGACATAGGGCGGGTTGCACAGGATGAGGTCGAAGCGGTGCGCGCGCAGCGGCGCGAACAGGTCTCCCTGGACCAGTTCGACGCGTTGCTGCAATCCATGGCTTTCGCGGTTGGTCGCGGCCAGCGCCAGCGCCTCGGCCGAGAGGTCGGCCCCGACCACCTGCGCATCGGGAAAGCGGTCGGCGGCGAGGATCGCGAGGCTGCCGCCGCCGGTGCACAGGTCGAGGATCGCGGCCGGCCAGCAAGGCGTTCGCGGGTGCAGTTCGAGCCATTGCGGCAGCGCCTCGTCGAGCGCTTCGGCGATCAGCGAGCGCGGCACCAGCGCGCGTGCGTCGCAGGCGAAGCGCATCCCGCGCAGCCAGGCCTCGCCGGTGAGGTAAGCCGCCGGCGTACGCAAGGCAATGCGGCGCTCGACCAGTTCGACCACCGCGCGACGTTCGAGAAGCGTCAGCCGGGCGCCGAGCCAGGGGGCGAGCGGCCCGGGCGGCAGGTGCAGCGCCCACAGCAGCAGCGCAGCCGCCTCGTCGCGGGCGTTGTCGGTGCCGTGGCCGTATGCGATCCCGGCGCATTCGAAGCGCGAGATGGCCCAGCGCAGCAGGTCGCGCAGGGCGCGCAGTTCGCGCGCTGCGGCGGGCGCGTCGGCCAGACGTCGCTCGAAGGCCGGACTCATGCGCCCAGCAGCGCGGCGATCGTGCGCCGATAGATGTTCTTCAGTGGCTCGAGTTCGGCCAGCGCGACGTGTTCGTCGACCTGGTGGATGCTGGCATTGAGCGGACCGAACTCGACCACCTGTGGGCAGATGCGCGCGATGAAACGACCGTCCGAGGTGCCGCCGGTGGTCGACAATTCGGTGACGACGCCGGTCTCCGCGCGGATGGCGTCGGACAACGCTGCGCACAGTGCGCCGCACACGGTCAGGAACGGCAACGCCGGGAGCGACCATTCGAGCGCGTAGTCCAGGCCGTGCGCGTCGAGCGCGGCCTCGATCCGCTGCTTCAGGCTCTCGACGGTGCTGGCGGTCGAGAAGCGGAAATTGAAGTCGAGCGTGAGACGTCCCGGGATCACGTTGGTGGCGCCCGCACCGGCCTGGACGTTCGAGACCTGCCAGGTCGTGGGCGGGAAGTGCTCGTTGCCGCGATCCCAGTCGATGGCGACCAGTTCGGCCAGCGCCGGCGCCAGTTGATGGATCGGGTTGCGTGCGAGATGCGGGTAGGCGACGTGGCCCTGCACGCCGATCACCGTGAGGCGTCCCGACAGCGATCCGCGGCGCCCGTTCTTCACCGTGTCGCCGAGGCGCACGACCGAGGTGGGTTCGCCGACGACGCAGAAATCGATGCGCTCGCCGCGCCCGGCCAGCGTCTCGATTACGCGCACCGTGCCGTCGGTGGCGGGGCCTTCCTCGTCGGAGGTCAGCAGCACCGCGAGGCGCCCGGCGTACGGGGCGCCGGCTTCGAGGAATTCCTCGATCGCGACCACGAACGCGGCGATCGAGGTCTTCATGTCGGCCGCACCGCGTCCGTACAGGTTGCCGGCGCGCACGGCAGGCACGAATGGATCACTCGCCCACTGGTCGAGCGGCCCGGGAAGCACGACGTCGGTGTGCCCGGCAAAGGCCAGCGTCGGCCCCGCCGCAGCGCCCTGGTGCACGGCCCACAGATTGGTCACGCCGTTGTGCTCGATCGTCTCGCAGCGAAAGCCGAGCGCATCGAGCCGCCCGGCGACGAGCGTCTGGCAGCCCTGGTCGTCGGGCGTGACCGAACGTCGCCGGATCAGCGCCTCGGCGAGCGCACGCACGCGGGTCATCGGACCGCGAAGCCGGGATCGACCGACGTGTCGAACACCCCGGCGTACAGCGGTTCGGAGAAGCCGACGAGAATGCGATCGCCAACCTGCAGGACCGGGCGCTTGATCAGGGTCGGGTCGGCCAGCATCAGCTCGGTCGCGCTGGTCTGGTCGGTGATCGTCGCCCGGCGTTGTACGTCGAGCTTGCGCCAGGCGAGGCCGCGACGGTTCAGCAGCGAGTCCCAGGGCACCCGGCCCAGCCAGGCAGACAGGCGCGGCGCATCGAGCCCGTCCCTGCGGAAGTCGTGGAAGCGGAAGGCGATCTGGTGTGCGCGCAGCCATGCGCGCGCCTTGCGAACCTGGTCGCAGGTCTCGATACCGTAGACGACGACCTCGTCCATGTTCAGATGTTGAGCATGAACTCGGAGAACGACGCGCCCCGGGAATCGCCTTCGCCCGCTGGCTTGCGCGCCTCGGGTTGGCCGAGCGCTGCGGAGGCCATTGCCGGCGTGACCAGGTCGCCGGGCCGTGCCGTGCCGCTCGCCGGCCCGGGGGCCGCCCCTTCCTCGGCCTCGTTCTCGAGCATCCAGAGCAGGTTGGTCGGCGAGTCGGCGTGCGCCATGGCGTCCTCTCGCGCGATGCGGCGTGCCCGCACCAGGTCGGCGAGCGCATGGTCGAAGGTGCACGAGCCCGCTGCCAGGCTCTGGCTCATCGCGTCCTTGATTTCGGTGAGGCGTCCCTGTTCGATCAGTTCGGCGATGTGACGGGTGTTGAGCAGGACCTCGACCGCTGGCAGGCGGCTGCCGTCGAAGGCGCGCACCAGGCGCTGGGAGATCACTGCCTTCAGCGTGGCCGCCAGGTCGGCGAGCAGCACCGGCCGGTTGTCCAGCGGGTAGAAGCTGACGATGCGGTTCAACGCATGGTTGGCGTTGTTGGCGTGCAGCGTGGCCAGCACCAGGTGCCCGGACTGCGCGTAGGCGATCGCGTTGGACATCGTCGTGGTGTCGCGGATTTCGCCGATCAGGATGCAGTCGGGCGCCTGGCGCATCGCGTTCTTCAGGGCGACCTCGAGCGAGTGGGTGTCGGTGCCGATCTGCCGCTGATTGACGATCGAGCGCTTGTTCTGGAACGTGAACTCGATCGGATCTTCCAGCGTGAGGATGTGTCCGGCTTTCTGTTCGTTGCGGTGGTCGATCATCGACGCCAGCGTGGTCGACTTGCCGGAGCCGGTGGCGCCGACCACCAGCAGCAGCCCGCGTTTGTCCATCACCAGGTCGCCGAGGATCGCCGGCAGGTGCAGCGCACTGAACTTCGGAATGTCATGCGGAATGAAGCGGATCACGCAGGCTGCCGAACTGCGCTGGCGGAACACGTTGACGCGGAAGCTGCCGATATTGCGCACGCCGTAGCCGAGGTTCAGCTCGTGCTGCTTTTCGAACTGCTCCCAGTGGCGGTCTTCGATGATCTCGCGGATCAGCGACACGACGTTGTCGGCACTGAGCCGCTGCTGGTTCACCGGCACCATCGCGCCGTTGATCTTCAGCTGCACCGGGGAACCGGGCGCAAGGAACAGGTCGGATGCCTTCTTCTCCGACATCAGCTGCAGCAGGCGATCCATCATCATCCTGGTCTCCAGATGTTCCTGCGCCGCTGCCGTCCGTTCGGGCGGGCAGCGGCGGATCGTCACGGCGCGACTCAGTCGCCGCGCAGCAGCTCGTTGATGCCGGTCTTCGCGCGCGTCTGCGCGTCGACCCGCTTGACGATGACCGCGCAATACAGGTTCACCTTGCCGTCGGCCGACGGCAGCGAGCCCGGCACCACCACCGATCCCGCGGGAACCCGTCCGTAGAGAACCGTGCCCGACTCGCGGTCGTAGATCTTCGTGCTCTGACCGATGTACACGCCCATCGACAGCACCGAATTCTCCTCGACGATGACGCCTTCGACGACCTCGGAGCGGGCACCGACGAAGCAGTTGTCTTCGATGATCGTCGGGTTGGCCTGCAGCGGCTCGAGCACGCCGCCGATGCCGACGCCCCCGGACAGGTGGACGTTGCGGCCGATCTGTGCGCACGAGCCGACCGTCGCCCAGGTGTCGACCATCGTGCCCTCGTCGACGTACGCGCCGATGTTGACGTACGAGGGCATCAGCACGACGTTCTTTCCGACGAAGGCGCCGCGACGCGCGACGGCTGGCGGCACCACCCGAAAGCCGCCCGCCTCGAAGTCGGCGGGGCGCCAGCCCTCGAACTTGGTGGGCACCCGGTCGTAGAAACGCAGCGACCCGGCCTGCGTCGGCACGTTCTCGTCGAGCCGGAACGACAGCAACACCGCCTTCTTCACCCACTGGTTGACCGACCAGGCGCCGTTGCGCTTCTCGGCCACGCGCAGGCTGCCTGCGTCCAGCCGTGCAAGGACCGCGGACACCGCGTCGCGGACCTCGGCCGCGGCGTTCGCCGGGAACAGTTCGTTGCGCTGCTCCCAGGCACGCTCGATGGTCTGCTGAAGCGGTGTCATGGGGGATGGTTCGTGTCAGCCGGCGAGAAAGCGTTCGATACGGGTGGCGGCCTCGACGCAGCCGGCCAGCGTGTCGACCAGTGCGATGCGCACGAAGCCGCTGCCCGGGTTGCGTCCGTCGTGCTCGCGTGCCAGGAAACTGCCGGGCAGCAGCAGGACATTATATTGGGCAAAGAGGTCCCGGCAGAACGCCTGGTCGTCGCCATCCGGCACGCGCGCCCAGAGGTAGAAGCCGGCGTCGGGGCGCCCGGTTTCGAGCACTCGCGCCAGGATCGGGGTAACCGCGTCGAACTTGTCGCGGTACATGCGCCGGTTTTCGGCCACGTGCACCTCGTCGGCCCATGCGGCGATCGATGCGGCCTGTACTGGCAGGCTCATCGCGCTGCCGTGGTAGGTGCGGTAGAGGAGGAAGCGGCGCAGGATCGACGCGTCGCCGGCGACGAAGCCCGAGCGCAGCCCCGGTGCGTTCGAGCGCTTGGAAAGGCTCGAAAACACCACGAGGCGCCGCCAGTCGGTGCGCCCGAGCATCCGGGCTGCCTGCAGCGCGCCGAGCGGAGGGGCAACGTCGTCGAAGTGGATTTCCGAATAGCATTCGTCGGCGGCGATCGTGAAGCCGTGCCGATCGGACAGATCGAACAGCAGCCGCCATTCGTCGAGGGTGAGCACCGAGCCGGTCGGGTTGCCGGGCGAGCAGACGTACAGCAGGCCGGTGGCGGCCCATATCGCTTCGGGCACCGCTGCCCAGTCGCAGCGAAAGCGCGTCTGCGGCGACTGCTCCACGTAATACGGCCGGGCGCCCGCGAGCAGCGCGGCGCCCTCGTAGATCTGGTAGAACGGGTTCGGGCAGACCACCCGCGCCGCGCCTGCGGGATCGAGGACTGCCTGCGCGAAAGAGAACAGCGCTTCGCGTGATCCGTTCACCGGCAGCACCTCGGCCGCCGGATCGATCGCCCGCAGCCCGTAGCGTCGCTGCAGCCACCCGGCGATCGCTTCGCGCAATGCCGCTGTGCCGGCGGTGGCCGGATAGCTGGACAAACCATCGAGTTGAGCGGCCAGTGCGGCGCGGATCAGCGCCGGTGTCGGGTGCCGCGGTTCCCCGATCGACAGGTTCAGCGGTGTGAACGCCTCGGGCGCGGTGCTGCTGGCCAGCAAGGTGCGCAGGCGCTCGAACGGGTAGGGTCGCAGGTTATCAAGAATTGGGTTCAAGAATATTCAATAATAAGTTGATTTATATGAATTATTTTCCATAATGAATGCTCGATGCGGTGGCGAATTCGCCCAGTTCGATCCGCGGTGCGGGTGTCCAGCCCTTCTTGCGATGTTCGGCCACCACCGTCGTGAAGATGCCGCCGCGAACGAACCAGCGGGCGGTGAGCCGAACGAAACGCGGCGCGAGCGCAGCTACCAGGTCATCGAGGATGCGATTGGTGACCGCTTCGTGGAAGGCGCCCTCGTCGCGAAAGCCCCACATGTACAACTTGAGCGCCTTGAGTTCGAGGTTGCGCCGATGGGGCACGTAGTCGATCAGCAGGTTGGCGAAGTCGGGCTGGCCGGTGAGCGGGCACAGGCAGGTGAACTCGGGCACCTCGATGTGCACCAGGTAGTCGCGGCCCGATGCGGGGTTGGCGAAGGTCTCGAGCGTGCTGGAGGGTCTTGAGGGCATGATCGATTCCGAAGGCGAGCGGCTGCGGAAACCGGCCGGTTCGCGCTCCGGGGGGCGGGGGAGCGGATGCTATTATACGGAGCGTCAAAAGCCGCTCCGCGCGGCTTTTGCCGTTAGGGCCTGCGAGGTGGGCCCTTGCCGGGCGACCAGGCGCGCTCCGCGCCGACGCCCGCCCATGCGGCAGGAACCTTCGGTGCGACTGAAACAGATCAAACTCGCCGGCTTCAAGTCCTTCGTCGATCCCACCGCCCTGGATGTCCCCGGACAACTGGTCGGCGTGGTCGGCCCCAATGGCTGCGGCAAGTCGAACATCATCGATGCGGTGCGCTGGGTGTTGGGTGAATCCAGGGCGTCCGAGCTGCGCGGCGAGTCGATGCAGGACGTCATCTTCAGCGGCTCGGCCGAGCGCAAGCCGGCCGCGCGGGCTTCGGTCGAGCTGGTGTTCGACAACGCGCTCGGCCGCCTCGGCGGCAGCTGGGGCCAGTACGCCGAGATCTCGGTGCGACGCGTGCTCACGCGCGACGGCCAATCCGCCTATTTCATCAACAACCAGCCGGTGCGGCGCCGCGACGTGCACGACATGTTCCTCGGCACCGGCCTCGGTCCGAGGGCCTACGCGATCATCGGCCAGGGGATGATCTCGCGCATCATCGAGGCGCGCCCCGAAGAGTTGCGCGTGTTCCTCGAGGAAGCCGCCGGCGTGTCGAAGTACAAGGAGCGGCGCCGCGAGACCGAGGCCCGGCTCGCCGACACGCGCGAGAACCTCACGCGTGTGGAAGACATCCTGCGCGAGCTCGACGCACAGATCGAGAAGCTCGAGCGGCAGGCCGAGGTGGCGCAGCGCCATCGCGATCTCGAAGCCGAGCGCGAGCGCAAGCAACGCATGCTCTGGCTGCTGCGTCGCGACGAGGCACAGGCCGAGGCGCAGCGCCTGTCACGCCTCGCAGGCGAGGCACTGCTCGCGCTCGAGGCGCGCCACGCGGAACAGCGGGCGATCGAGACCGAAATCGAATCGGTGCGCGCCGCGCACTACGAGGCGGGCGACGCGATGCACGCGGCGCAGGCGCGCTACTACGAACGCAACGCCGACGTGAGCCGGATCGAATCCGACATCCGGGTCGTTGCGCAGACTCAGGGGCAGTTGCGCGAACGGCTCGACAGCGTCGAGCAGCAGGCACAGCGCGCGCAGGCGCAGCAGGAGCACGCACGCAGCGACCGCGGCAACGCCGACGCCCGGCTGGCCGATGCACGGCGGCTCGCCGACGGGTTGGCCGGCGGCGTCGCCGCGCGTGTCGACGAGGTGCCGGCGCTCGAAGAACGCGCGCGGGCGGCCCGTGCGCAGGTCGACGAGGTGCGCGCCGAGGTGGCGCGCACGCGCCAGGCGATCGAAGTCTGCGCGCTGCACGAGCGCAAGGCGGCCGAGGAACTCGACCTGGCACTGCGCCGGCGCGAGCGGCTGCAGGGGCAGGCGGGCGAGCTGCACGCGTTTCGCCCCGAAGAGCTGGTGCAGGCGCAGCAGGCACTGGCCGACGCCGAGGAGGCCGAGCGGTTGGCCACCGAGCGGCTGGCCGTGATCGAGGGCGGCTGGGCCCGGCTGGAGGCGCAGCGGCAGCCGTCGCAACAGGCACTGCGCGAGGCCGAGGCGAAGCTCGCGCAGATCGAGGCGCGCATCGGCGCGCTGCGCCAGTTGCAGGAACGCCTCGAGAGCCAGGCCAGGGTGCAGCCGTGGCTGGAGCGACACGGACTCGATCGCCTGGCCCGCCTGTACCAGAGGCTGCGCATCGACGACGGCTGGGAGAACGCGATCGAGTCGATCCTGCGCGAGCGGGTCAACGCGCTCGAAGTCGGACGACTCGAGAACGTCGCCGGACTGGTGGCCGATGCGCCACCGTCCAAGGTCGGGTTCTTCGCGGCCGCGCCGGTGGGTGGTGCGCCGGGCGCGACGGCGGGCCTGCGACCGCTGTTGTCGGTGGTCCAGGTCGGCGATGCCGGCGTGCAGTCGTTGCTGGCCGACTGGCTGGCGGGTCATTACGCGGCGGATTCCCTCGAGGCCGCCATCGGGCAACGCGCAAACCTGCCGCCGGGCGGACAGTTCGTGGTCGCCGAGGGCCACCTGGTGGGGCGTCAGTCGGTATTGATGTACGCCGCCGACTCCGAACAGGAGGGCGTTCTCGCGCGGCGCCACGAACTCGAGAACCTGGTGCGCGAGCAAAGAGCGCAGCAACTGATGGTCGAGGACGTGCGCAACCGCGCAGCGCGCGTCGAGGCGGGTGCCTCGGAGCAACTCGCTGCGCTGATGGCGCAGCGTGACGAGCACAATCGCACGCTCAAGCAGATGGCGGCGCTGCGGCTCGACACACAGCGCCTCGAGCAGGAGCGGGCACGGGTGGCCGAGAGCCGTGAACGCATCGAGGGCGAGCTCGCCGAGCTCGTGGCCCGGATCGCGGAGTTCGAGGACACGATTGCCGCGGAGACCGGGCGCTTCGAGCAGCTCGATGCCGGGCTGGGCGAGCGGCAACAGCGTGCCGAAGACCTGCAGCTCGTCTTCGAACAGGTCGAGCACGAACTGTCCGGGCGCCGCGAGGCGCTGCGCCAGCATGAACGCGAGGCGCAGGAGGCCGCTTTCACGGTGCGCGCAATCGAGGCCGACATCGAGCGTCTCGAGGCGCTGCACGCGCAGGGCATGGTGATGGCCGAACAGGCGGCCGTCGAGCGTGCGGGGCTGCTCGAGAAGCTCGAACAGCTCTCCGATGCGGCTGCGCGCCAGGCGCTGCAGGACGCGCTGGTGGCGCGCGGCGGCGCCGAGCAGGCACTGGGCGCGGCGCGCCAGCGACTGGACGAATTGACGCAGACGTTGCGCAACCGCGAGGAGCAGCGGCTCGCCACCGAGCGCGCCCAGGAGCCGTTGCGTCAGGAGCTGACCGAGCTGCAGCTGAAGGAGCAGGCGGCGCGCCTGGGCGCCGGGCAGTTCGCGCAGCAGCTCGCCGAGGCGCAGGTCGACGACGATGGCATCGCGACGCTGCGCGCCGCGTTCGCCGACGCGCCACGGCCATCGTGGCTGCAAGGCGAGGTGACGCGGCTGTCCAACGCGATCGTGGCGCTCGGTGCGGTGAACCTGGCCGCGCTCGACGAGCTTGGGCAGTCCGGCGAGCGCAAGCGGTTCCTCGACGCCCAATCGGCCGACCTCCAGGAGGCGATCGCCACGCTCGAGGACGCGATCCGGCGCATCGACCGGGAGACGCGCGAGCTGCTGCAGCAGACCTACGACACGGTCAATCATCACTTCGGGCAGCTGTTTCCGCTGTTGTTCGGTGGCGGCGAAGCAAAGCTGATCCTCACCGGCGACGAGATCCTCGACGCCGGTATCCAGGTGATGGCGCAGCCTCCGGGCAAGCGCAACACGTCGATCCACCTGCTCTCGGGTGGCGAGAAGGCGTTGACCGCGATCGCACTGGTGTTCGCGCTGTTTCAGCTCAACCCGGCGCCGTTCTGCCTGCTCGACGAGGTGGATGCGCCGCTGGACGAAGCCAATACCGAGCGCTATTGCGACATGGTGCGGCGCATGTCCGGTCAGACGCAGTTCCTGTTCATCACGCACAACAAGGTGGCGATGGAACTCGCGCAGCAACTGGTCGGGGTGACGATGCAGGAGCGCGGCGTCTCGCGCATCGTCGCGGTCGACCTCGAAGCCGCCTCCCGGTTGGCGGAGGCAGCGTGAGCAGCCTCGGGCTGAGCCTGTTGCTGCTGATGGTGCTGGCGGTCGGCGTCGCGCTGCTCTACAACCTGCGCCAGTCGCGACCGCGGCCACGATGGTCGAGTCTGTCGCGCTGGCCGGGCCTGTCGCGCTGGCGGGGCCTGCGCAGCGAGTGCTCCGGCTCGGGCGGCCGATCGGCACCGGATTCGGTGGGTGCCGCCGCATCGGGGGCGCATGCGTCGCTGCCCGGCGTTCGCGTCGAGGCCGACGATTGCGCGACGCCCGCACGCGGCGAACCGCGCCTCGGCACCGAAGCGTTCGTCGACGACATGCAGCGTGGCGCAGCGGGTGCGGACGCAGCGGCGGCGCCGGCGCACGCCAGGCCTGCGACGTCGACCCCGGAGGTGGCGGCCGCGCCGGTCGCGAACGCGGCCGATGCGACGGTTCTCGCAATGGCGGATCCCGGGGCCGCCCGCGCGCGCCTGTCCGAGATCGTCGACTGCATCGTCGAGCTGTCGCTGCCTGCGCCGTGCAGTGACGAGCGCCTGGCGGAGATCGCGCAGCACTTCCGGCGCGCGGGCAGCAAGCCGGTCATCGTCGAAGGCCGGTCTGTCGATGGCGTGCCCGCCGATTGGGGCGGACCCGGGGCGGCACGCGAGTACGCGGCACTGCGCGCGGGCATCCTGATGGCCAATCGCCACGGCCCGCTGAATGCGATGGAGTTTTCCGAATTCGTGGCTGGCGTGCAGGCAATCGCCGGGTCGCTCGCGGCGCTCCCCGACACCCCTGACATGTCCACGGTACTCGCGCGCGCGCGCGACCTCGACGCCACCTGCGCGCAACTCGACGCCCAGATCGGCCTGAACGTCGAGGCACCGGAGGCCATCGCGCCGGCGCAGCTCGCCGGACTCGCCGGGATCCTGTCGATGGTCGAGCGTGGCAGCCACCGCTATGCGCGGCTGGGCCCGCAGGGCGAGCTGGTGTTCTCGGTGGCGCTCTCCGATGTCCCGAGCCGCTTCACCTTCCTGCTCGACGTGCCGCGCTCCATGCCGGCGTCGGACGCATGGGGGCAGATGCTCGAAGCGGCCCGGACCTGTGCGCAGCGGGTGGGCGGACGCCTGGTCGACGATGACGGACGTGCGCTGCCCGATGCCGCACTGGCGCAGATCGGCCGCCAGCTGATCCAGCGCTACGAATCGCTGGAGGCGATCGGGCTGCCGGCCGGCTCGGCGCTGACGCTCAGGGTCTTCAACTGACGGCGTGCGGGTCGCCGTCCGAGCAGCCGGCCATCCACGTGGACACTGCCCGCACGCGCGCCGCGACGCTGCGCGAGCTGCTCGCCCGGTACGACCACGAGTACTACGTGCTCGACGCACCGAGCGTGCCCGACGCCGAGTACGACCGCCTGTTTCGCGAGCTGCAGCAGATCGAACGCGCCGATCCGGCGCTGGTCGAGGCAGACTCGCCGACGCAACGGGTCGGCGCGGCGGTTTCGGGCGCGTTCGCGGCCGTGCACCATCCGTTGCCGATGCTGTCGCTGAACAACGCGTTCGACGACGACGAAGTGCTGGCCTTCGACCGTCGTGTGCGCGAGCGGCTGACCGAGGAAGGGCTGCCTGTCGCGCAACTGCGGTACAGCGCCGAGCTCAAGTACGACGGAGTCGCGGTGAGCCTGCGCTACGAGCGCGGCCTGCTGGCGCAGGCCGCGACGCGCGGCGACGGCACCACCGGGGAGGACGTCAGTGCGAACGTCCGCACGGTGCGCGCGATCCCGCTGCGGTTGCTCGGCATTGCGCCGGCGGTGCTCGAGGTGCGTGGCGAAGTCCTGATGTACCGGCGCGACTTCGACCGGCTCAACGAGCGCCAGCGCGCGGCGGGCGAGCGCGAGTTCGTCAATCCGCGCAATGCCGCGGCCGGCAGCCTGCGCCAGCTCGACCCCGCGGTCACCGCAGCGCGGCCACTGCGGTTCTTCGCGTACGGGGTCGGCGAGGTGGCGGGCGCCGCGCTGCCCGGCGCGCACTCGACGTTGCTCGACTGGCTCGCCGGCATTGGCCTGCCGGTGGGTGCCGAACGCAGCGTCGTCGACGGGCCGCAGGGCCTGCTCGGGTTCCATCGGCGCATGCAGTCGCTGCGTCCGCGCCTGGCCTATGACATCGACGGCGTGGTCTACAAGGTCGAGCGGCGCGACTGGTACGACGCGATCGGCTTCGTCGCGCGTGCGCCGCGGTTTGCGCTCGCGCACAAGTTTCCTGCCGAAGAAGCGCTGACCGAACTGCTCGACATCGAGGTTCAGGTCGGGCGTACCGGCAAGCTGACGCCGGTGGCGCGTCTGCATCCGGTCTTCGTCGGGGGCGTCAACGTCACCAACGCCACGCTGCACAACGAGGACGAAATCGCACGCAAGGATCTCCTGATCGGCGACACGGTCGTGGTGCGACGGGCCGGCGACGTGATCCCGGAAGTCGTGCGCGCGCTGCCCGAGCGGCGTGGCGAGCCGCCGCCGCGGCGCATTTTCACGATGCCGCGCGCCTGCCCGGTCTGCGGCTCGGCCGTGGTTCGCGAAGAGGGCGAGGCCGACTGGCGCTGCGTAGGCGGGTTGTACTGTGCGGCGCAACGCAAGCAGGCGCTGCTGCACTTTGCCCAGCGCCGTGCCATGGACATCGACGGACTGGGTGAGAAGCGGGTCGATCAGCTGGTCGACGCCGGACTGGTGCGCACGCCGGCCGACCTGTACCGGCTCGACGTCGCGACGCTCGCCGGGCTGCAACGGATGGGCGCGACGTCGGCTGCCTGCCTGGTCGAGGCGATCGGGCGCTCGCGCCGCACGAGTTTCGCGCGCTTCCTTTTCGCACTCGGCATTCGCCACGTGGGTGAGGAGGTCGCCAGGGTGCTTGCGCAGCGCTACGCCGACACCGATGCACTGATGCGCGAAGACTGGGCAGCACTGGTTGCGGCGAAGGCAGCGGCGCAGAAGGACAACGCCAGGCGCCGCGCACGTGGCGAGCCCGTCGGACCGGTCCCGCTGGAACGGATCGGCCCCGAGATCGTCGCCAGCCTGCAGCGCTTCTTCGGCGAACCGCACAACCGCCAGGTGATTGCCGAGCTCCAGCGCGCGGGAATCGGGTTCGTACGCCAGGCCGACGCGGGTGAGCGCCTCGCCGGGCGCACTTTCGTGGTGACCGGTATGCTGCCGACCATGTCGCGCGAGCAGGCCCACGAAGTGATCCGCCGCCACGGCGGAACCGTCGCATCGTCGGTGTCGCGCAAGACCGATTACGTCGTTGCCGGCCAGGCGCCCGGCGCCAAGCTCGAACGTGCCCGGGAACTCGGCATCGCGGTGATCGACGAAGCCATCCTGTGCGGCATGGCCGGGGAATCCACGCAGCGCCAGGCTCCGGACAACCCGAACCTTTCCGTCAAGAGAGATCCAGCATGAACACACCGAATCGCCGTCGTGTCAGCAAGGCCGTCTTTCCGGTCGCCGGCCTGGGCACCCGGTTCCTTCCCGCGACCAAGGCGCAGCCCAAGGAAATGCTGCCGGTGGTCGACAAGCCGCTGATCCAGTACGCGGTCGAAGAGGCCGCCGCCGCCGGCATCACCGACATGATTTTCATCACCGGACGCGGCAAGCGCTCGATCGAAGATCACTTCGACAAGGCCTACGAGCTCGAGTCCGAGCTCGCGCTCAAGGGCAAGACCGAGCTGCTCGCGCAGGTCTGGTCGACGACGCCGAAGGACATCCACTGCATCTACGTGCGTCAGGCGGCTCCGCTCGGGCTCGGACACGCGGTGCGCTGTGCCCGCGACCTGATCGGCGACGAACCCTTCGCAGTGCTGCTCGCCGACGACCTGATGCAGGCCCCGCCGCAGGGGCCCGGCGTGCTCGCGCAGATGGTCGACCTCTACGAACGGACCGGCTCGAGCGTGGTCGCGGTGCAGGACGTGGCACGCGAGGAGACCGCCGCGTACGGCATCGTCTCGACCGATGGCGCCGGGCCGGTCGAAGGCAGCGAGCGCATCGTCGGCATCGTCGAGAAGCCGTCACCGGAACGGGCGCCTTCGACGCTGGCCGTGGTCGGTCGCTACGTGCTGAGCGCGCGCGCCTTCGAATTCCTCGACGCGCTGCAGCCAGGCGCCAGCGGCGAGATGCAGCTCACCGATGCGTTGAACGAGCTGTGCGCCGCCGAGCGGATGCTCGCCTGGCGCTACCGCGGCAAGCGCTTCGACTGCGGCTCGAAACTGGGCTATCTGCAGGCAACGGTCGAGCTGGGGCTCGGGCATCCGGAGGTCGGCGAACCCTTTGCAGACTATCTCGCCGGGTTGACTGCGTGCGTTGCCCGACGCACGGCGGGCGGGCGCAGCTGAGCGCGAGGGAGCCCCGGATGCTGGCAATCATCGGCGGGAGCGGCTTTGCGCGGCTCGCAGGACTGGGCGACGCACGGCGCGAAGTGGTGCGTACCCCCTATGGCGACCCGTCGTGCGCGCTCACGCACGGCGAGTTCGATGGAAGGCCGATTGTCTTTCTTGCGCGTCACGGCTACGGGCACACCATCGCGCCGCACGAGATCAACTATCGCGCCAACGTCTGGGCGCTGCGGCAGGTGGGCGTGACGCAGGTGGTGGCAGTGGCCACCGTGGGCGGCATTCGCCCCGACTGCGTGGCCGGCTGCCTGGTGGTGCCGGACCAGCTCGTCGACTACACCTGGGGGCGGCGGCACACCTTTTTCGAGGGCGCCGACCAGCCGGTCACGCACATCGACATCACCTGGCCGTACGATGCCGCGCTGCGCGTGCAACTGCTGGAGGCGGCGCGCCGCTGCGGCGAGCCGATCATCGACGGCGCAGTCTACGGCTGCACGCAGGGACCCCGCCTCGAGACCGCCGCCGAGATCGCGCGGCTCGCGCGCGACGGCTGCGACCTGGTCGGCATGACCGGCATGCCCGAGGCCGGGCTGGCGCGCGAAGCGCACCTCGCCTACGCGTCGCTGTGCGTGGTCGCCAACCGGGCGGCGGGCCTGGGCGAAAGCCGCTGCGGCATTTCGATGCCCGACATCCTCGCGGTGCTCGAGGCGACGATGGGGCGCGTGCGAACCGTGCTCGCCGAGGTCGCGCGGCGCTGAGCGGCGCGGCGCGTGGCAGCGGGCGCCGGCGCCGCGGCGCCCGCTGTGCGCGCCTTGCTCGCGCGTCAGGCGCGCAGTTCCGCCAGCAGCTCGGTCTCGAACTGCAGCTGCTCGCGGGGATTGCGCAGCGCTTCGCCGTCGATCAGGAACACGTCTTCGACGCGCTCGCCCAGCGTGGTGATCCGCGCGGTGTGCAGGCTGATCCGGTAGCGGCCGAGTACGCGCGCGATGCCGTAGAGCAATCCGGTGCGGTCGTTGGCCACCACCGACAGCAGGAACTGGCGCCCGCGTTCGTCGGGCCGCAGGTCGATCGACGGCTCGATCGGGAAGTAGCGCGAGCGTCGCGAGATGCGCCCGCGCACCGGCGGCGGCAGTTCGCCGGGCCGGGCCAGTCGCTGTGCGAGCCCGGCTTCCACCTGCACCAGGATGTCACGATAGTGCGTCGGCCCGGCCGGATCGACCAGTACGAAGCTGTCGAGCGCGTAGCCGTGCTCGGTGGTGTGGATCTTCGCATCGAGCACCGAGAGATTCCTGCCGTCGAAGTAGCCGCAGATCTGCGCGAACAGATCGGGCTGGTCGGGCTGGTAGACCACCACCTGGAAGCCTTCGCCGATCGGTGCCAGCCGTGCGCGCACCACCGGCTTCGTGGTGTCGGCGAACGCGTGCAGCACGCGCGTGTGCCAGGCGATGTCCTGCGGATCGTTGCGCAGGAAGTACGGCGCGTCGAGCTGGCGCCAGAAGGGCTCGTAGCGTTCGGGGCCGATCGCGTACAGGCCCAGGACCCGCACCGCTTCGGCGCGCCGCGCGTCGATGCGCACCTGCGCCGACGGCGCCTCGCCCGCCAGTACGCGCCGGGTCAGCCAGTAGAGGTCTTCGAGCAGCTTGCCCTTCCAGGCGTTCCAGACCCTGGGACTGGTGCCGCGGATGTCGGCCACCGTCAGCAGGTACAGCGCGTTCAGGCGCTCGTCGGTCTTCACCAGCGCGGTGAAACGCGCAATGACCTCGGCGTCGCTCAGATCCTGCTTCTGCGCCACCGAGGACATCACGAGGTGGTGCTCGACCAGGAATTCGATCAGCGCTGCGTCGGCGCGCGCGACACCGTGCTGACGGCAGAAGCGGCGCGCGTCGAGCCGCCCGAGCTTCGAGTGGTCGCCCCCGCGTCCCTTGGCGATGTCGTGGAACAGCGCAGCGACGATCAGGCGCCACGGGCGATCGAAGCCGCTCATCAGCTCCGAACAGAACGGGTATTCGTGCGCGTGTGCGGCGATCGTGAAGCGGCGCAGGTTGCGCACCACCATCAGGATGTGCTGGTCGACGGTGTAGACGTGGAACAGGTCGTGCTGCATGCGCCCGACGATGCGGCGGAACACCGGCAGGTATCGGCCGAGAATCGACCACTGGTTCATGCGGCGCAATTCGTGCGTGACCCCGCGAGGCGCCTGCAGGATCTGCATGAACAGCGCGCGCGCGGCCGGCTCGCGCCGGAACGCGCCGTCGATGCGCGTGCGCGCGTGCCAGAGCGCGCGCAGCGTGCGCGTGGTCATGCCCGAGAGCTCCGGGTGGCGTTCCATGGCGAGGAACGCACGCAGCATCGACGCCGGGTCGCGTACGAAGCATTCGGGGTCGACCACGTCGAGCATGCCCAGCAGGTTGCGGAACTCGGCATCGATCGGTTCGGGCTGCGCGTCGGGCGCCGGAAACAGCGCGGCGCGCAGGTTCTGCAGCACGATCGTGTTCAGCTGCGTCACGGCCTTGGCCGCCCAGTAGTAGCGCTGCATCAGCTCCTCGGACGAGCGCCGCGCGTCGGCGCGCATCAACCCGAGCGCCTCGGCCACCGATGCCTGCAGGTCGAAGACGATCCGGTCCTCGCGCCGTCCGGCGAGCACGTGCAGCCAGGCGCGGATGCGCCGGAGGCGGCGCTCGTTGCGCCGCAGCTGCGCAGCCTCGCTGGCGGTGATCAGCTCGCGGCGTTGCAGCTCGGGCCAGCTGCGCCCCAGGCCGGCAGCGCCGGCGACCCACAGGATCACGTGCAGGTCGCGCAGCCCGCCGGGGCTTTCCTTGATGTTCGGCTCCAGGCTGTACGGCGTGTCGTCGTACCTGGCATGGCGCTGGCGCATCTCCAGGAGCTTGGCCGAGAAAAAAGCGCGTACGTCAAGCTCGGCGGCGAGCCCGTCGGCCAGTTCGTCGGCCAGCGCGCGGTTACCCGCCAGCCAGCGCATTTCGAGCATCGAGGTCTGCACGGTGATGTCGGCACGCGCCTCCTCCAGGCATTGCGCGCCGGTGCGCACGCTGTGGCCGATCGGCAGGCCGCAGTCCCAGCAGGCACCGACGAAGCCCTCGAGGCGCTGCAGCAGCGTCGCGTCGACCTCATCGGCGCGAACGATCAGCAGGTCGACGTCGGAGTGCGGGAACTGGTCGCCGCGCCCGTAGCCGCCCACCGCCAGCAGCGCGGCCTGGCGACCGGGGCGGATCGCGCGCCACAGGCCGCGCAGCGCCCGGTCGGTGGCGTGTCCCAGCGTGCGCGACAGCGCATCGGGATCCTGCGTGCGGCGAAAGCGCTCGATCGCCGCCGCGCGCGCCTGCAGGTATTGCTCGCGCAGGCTCGCGGGATCGGCGAGCGGCTTCACGCGAGCGCGCGCGGCGACTCCGGGCGGACCGGGGCGCCGGCCGAAACGGTCAGCACTTCGTGGCCGGAACCGGTCACGAGCACCGTGTGCTCCCACTGGGCCGACAGGCTGTGGTCCTTGGTGACGATCGTCCAGCCGTCGGCCATCTCGCGCACCTCGCGCCTGCCGGCGTTGATCATCGGCTCGACGGTGAAGATCATGCCCGGCACCAGGCGCTCGCCGATGCCCGGACGGCCGTAGTGCAGCACCTGCGGCTCCTCGTGAAAGCGCCGTCCGATGCCATGGCCACAGAACTCGCGCACCACCGAGCAGCCGTTGCCTTCGGCGTGCCGCTGGATCGCGTAGCCGATGTCGCCGATGGTGGCGCCCGGGCGCACCTGGTCGATGCCGACCCACATGCACTCGAAGGTGACCTGGCACAGCCGCCGCGCGCCGATCGCGGGTTCGCCGATCATGAACATGCGGCTGGTGTCGCCGTGAAAGCCGTCCTTGATGACGGTGATGTCGATGTTCATGATGTCGCCGTTCTTCAGCACGCGCTCGCCGGGAATGCCGTGGCAGACCTGGTGGTTCACCGAAGTGCAGATCGAGCGCGGATACGGCCGGTAGCCGGGGGGCGAATAGTTCAGCGGCGCCGGGACGGTGCCTTGCACCTCGACCATGTACGCGTGGCACAGGCGGTCGAGTTCGCCGGTGGTGACGCCGACGCGCACGAAGGGGGTGATGTAGTCGAGCACCTCGCTGGCGAGCCGGCCCGCCACGCGCATGGCCGCGATCTCCGGGCCCGACTTGAGTACGATCGACATGCTATGATTATAAGCTTGGCCGGGTGCCCCGATGGGTACCCATGAGGGGCGGTGCGTCGCGCCTTGCGCGGCAGGCGCGCCCCTCGGCGCCCGGCCGAAATCGCGCGCACCGCCCCAATTGGGTGCCGCCGACCGCGCAGCGTCTCGCCGGATTCCTCCGGCCGCGATCGGGGGTGGCGAAGGGCGCGCCGCAGCGGGCGGGTTCGCCCCGCGCGCTGCGGCGCCGCGACGCAGGTGGTGCGTCAGGCTCAACCCGATCGGAGTTTGTCATGTCCGTCACCATGCGGCAAATGCTCGAGGCCGGTGTTCATTTCGGCCACCAGACGCGTTTCTGGAATCCGCGGATGGCCCCTTACATCTATGGCCACCGCAACCGGATCCACATCTTCAATCTCGAGAAATCCCTGGTCATGTACCAGGACGCGATGAAGTACCTGCGCCAGCTCGCGGCCAATCGCGGCACGGTGCTGTTCGTGGGCACCAAACGCCAGGCGCGCGAGATCGTCGCCGAGGAAGCGGCACGCGCCGGCATGCCCTTCGTCGACCAGCGCTGGCTCGGCGGCATGCTGACCAACTTCAAGACGGTCAAGTCGTCGATCAAGCGACTGAAGGACATGGAGAGCACGCAGTCCGAGGGCGGTCTCGAGCGCATGTCGAAGAAGGAGTCGCTGATGTTCCAGCGCGAGCTCGACAAGCTGCACACGAGCCTCGGCGGGATCAAGGAAATGGGCGGACTTCCCGACGCGCTGTTCGTGATCGACGTGGGCTTTCACAAGATCGCGGTCACCGAGGCCAACCGGCTCGGCATCCCGGTGGTGGCGGTCGTCGACAGCAACCACACGCCCGAGGGCATCGACCACGTCATTCCCGGCAACGACGACTCCGGCAAGGCGATCCGCCTGTACGCGCGCGGGGCCGCCGACGCGATCCTCGAGGGGCGTGCCGCCTCGCTGCAGGAGGCGATCAAGGCCGCCACCGACGACGAGGAATTCGTCGAGGTCGATGGCGACGCCGCCTGAGCGGCGCCGGCACGGGAACGACCGGCCCGGCAGGGGCCGACACAGGAGCAATGCGATGGCGGAAATCACCGCGAGCATGGTCAAGGAACTGCGCGAGAAGACCGACGCGCCGATGATGGAGTGCAAGAAGGCGCTCGCCGAGGCTGGTGGCGACATGGCTCGCGCCGAGGAAATCCTGCGGGTCAAGCTCGGCAACAAGGCGGGCAAGGCGGCCGCGCGCATCACGGCCGAAGGGATCGTCGGCATCTGGCTGGCCGACGATCGCAGGTCGGGCGCAATCGTCGAAGTGAACTGCGAAACCGACTTCGTCGCCCGCAACGACGACTTTCTCGCATTCGTGCGCGAGCTCGCCGCACTGGCCGGCCGTGTCGCGCCGCCCGACGTGGCGGCGCTGTCGGCATTGCCGATGGGCGAGGGCACCGTCGAGACCACGCGCACCGCACTGGTCGGGCGCATCGGCGAGAACGTCAGCGTGCGGCGCTTTGCGCGCGTCGCCGCCGAAGGCCGCCTGGCCAGCTACGTGCACGGCGGCGCGAAGATCGGCGTGCTGATCGACGTCGACGGCGGCGACGAGACATTGGCGAAAGACCTGGCGATGCACGTCGCGGCCAGCAAGCCCAGGGCGCTGTCGCAGTCGGGCGTGCCCGCCGACGACGTCGAGCGCGAGCGCTCGATCGCGCAACAGAAGGCGGTCGAGTCGGGCAAGCCGGCCGGGATCGTCGCGAAGATGGTCGAGGGCGCGGTGCAGAAGTACCTGAAGGAGGTCACCCTGCTCGGCCAGCCGTTCGTCAAGGACGACAAGCTCACCGTCGAGCAGCTGCTCGCGCAGCGTGGCGCGCGGGTCGCCCGGTTCGAGCTGTATGTGGTCGGCGAAGGCATCGAGAGGAAGCAGACCGACTTCGCCGCCGAAGTCGCCGCGCAGGCGGCTGCCGCCGTGGCCCGGTGACAGCATCCGTTCCCGAAAAGCCCCATAATTCCGGGCGGCACGGCTCCGACCCAGCCTTGCGCGGCCGCCTCGATCAGGAGGGTGCGTGAGTTCGAAACAAAGCCTGGCCCGCCCGAGCGCGGCGCCACGGGCGTCGCAACTGGCCTATCGCCGCGTGCTGCTCAAGCTCTCCGGTGAAGCGCTGATGGGCGACGAAGCCTACGGGATCGACCGCGCGACGATCGAGCGCATGGTCAACGAAATTGCCGATGTGGTCGCCTCGGGGCTCGAACTGGCAATCGTCATCGGTGGCGGCAACATCTTTCGCGGGGTCGCGGGCGGGGCGGCCGGCATGGACCGCGCCACGGCCGACTACATGGGCATGCTGGCCACCGTGATGAACTCGCTGGCGCTGCAGGACGCGCTGCGGCAGCGCGGCGTGGTCGCCCGCGTGCAGTCGGCGCTGAAGATCGAGCAGGTGGTCGAGCCCTACATCCGGCCCAAGGCGCTGCGCTATCTCGAGGAAGGCAAGGTCGTCATTTTCGCCGCGGGCACCGGCAATCCGTTCTTCACCACCGACACCGCGGCGGCGCTGCGCGGGGCGGAAATGGGCGTCGAACTGGTGCTCAAGGCCACCAAGGTCGACGGCGTCTACAGTGCCGACCCGATGACCGACCCCGACGCGAAGCGCTTCCGCCGCATCAGCTTCGACGAGGCGATCGCGCGCCACCTGAAGGTGATGGACGCGACCGCGTTCGCGCTGTGCCGCGACCAGGGCCTGCCGATCAAGGTGTTCTCGATCCTGGAAGAGGGCGCGCTGCGCCGCGCACTGAGCAGCGATGGCGAGGGCACGCTCGTCCACGTTTAGGGAGACAGCATGAGCATCGCCGAGGTCCGCAAGTCGGCCGAGCAGAAGATGCAGAAATCGATCGAGTCGCTCAGGGCGGGGCTGGCCAAGATCCGCACCGGCCGCGCACACGCAGGGCTGCTCGATCACATCCACGTCGACTACTACGGCAGCATGGTCCCGATCGGGCAGGTCGCCAACGTCACCGTCCAGGATGCGCGAACCATCGCCGTGCAACCCTGGGAGAAGAAGATGGTGCAGGTCGTCGACAAGGCGATCCGCGAATCCGATCTCGGCCTGAATCCGTCCACCAGCGGCGACCTGATCCGCGTGCCGATGCCGCCGCTCTCCGAGGAACGCCGGCGCGAGCTCACCAAGGTGGTCAGGCACGAAGGCGAGCAGGCCAAGGTGGCGGTGCGCAACCTGCGTCGCGACGCCAACGAGCACCTGAAGAAGCTGCTCAAGGACAAGGAGATTCCGGAGGACGACGAGCGGCGCGCCCAGGACGACGTGCAGAAGCTCACCGACCGTTTCGTGGTCGAGATCGACCGGATGCTCGCTGTCAAGGAACAGGAAATCATGACCGTCTAGCGGCTGCGCATCGCACGGCTGTCGCCCCCCACTCGCCGATGTCCACCTTCACCAGTTCCACCGTGGCGATACCCGGCGCCGGGGCCATCCCGCGCCACGTCGCGATCATCATGGACGGCAACGGCCGCTGGGCCACGGCACGGCGTCTGCCACGCGTGGCCGGGCACGCACGGGGCGTGGAGGCGGTGCGCAACACCGTCGAGGCCTGCGCGCGCCGCGGCGTCGAGTACCTGACCCTGTTTGCCTTCAGCTCCGAGAACTGGCGCCGGCCGCAGGAAGAAGTGTCGGTACTGATGCGCCTGTTCATCTCGGCGCTCGAGCGCGAGGTGACGCAACTGCAGAAGAACGGCATCCGGCTACGGGTGGTGGGCGAACTCTCGGCGTTCGAGCCGCGCCTGCGCGAACTGATCACCCAGGCCGAGGCGCGCACCGCCGGCAACGAGCGCATGACGCTGACGATCGCGGCCAACTACGGCGGGCGCTGGGACATCCTCCAGGCGGTGCAGACGGCGCTGTGCGAGCAGCCCGAACTGGCGCGCCACCCTGAGCGGTTTGCCGAGCCGACGCTCGCGCAGCACCTGGCAATGGCCTACGCGCCCGAACCCGACCTGTTCATCCGCACCGGAGGCGAGCAGCGGATCAGCAATTTCCTGTTGTGGCAGCTCGCCTACACCGAGCTGTACTTCACCGACGTCTGGTGGCCCGACTTCGACGCCGCCGCGCTCGACCGGGCGATCGAGTCGTACGCGACCCGCGAGCGGCGTTTCGGGCGAACCAGCGCCCAGGTCACGGCCGCTGCCTCCGGTTGAACGGCCGTCGATGCTCGGCAGGCGCGTCGTCACGGCCCTGATCCTGCTGGGGCTGTTGCTGCCGTCGATCTTCGCGTTCGAGCCCCGGGTCTGGGGTGCGGTCACGCTGGCGTTCCTCGCCGTGGCCGCCCACGAATGGTGCCGGCTGCTCGGCCTGCGTCGCGCCGCTGGCGCGGCAGCGGTCACGCTGGTGGCGCTCGGCGCCAGCTTGCTCGCCTGGCACGAGCGCGGCGGCTGGCCTGCCTGGTTCGTGCCGATGACCTGCGCGGCGACCACCGTTTTCTGGGTGGGCCTTGCGCCGCTACGGCTGCGGCGCCGCGACGCACGCGGTGGCGGCTGGCCACTGGCGGCCTTGCTGCTGCTCGCCTGCTGGGTGGCGCTGCTCGCGTTGCGCGACATCGGACCGGTGGCGCTGCTGGTGGCGATGGCGATCGTCTGGGTGGCCGACATCGCCGCCTATTTCGCCGGTCGCGCGCTCGGCCGGCACAAGCTCGCGCCGTCGATCAGCCCGGGAAAGAGCTGGGAAGGCGCCATCGGCGGCTTCGTGGCAGTGGCGGTGCTGGGCCTGGCTGCTGCTGCGGTTCCCGTGCTGTCGCAGGCGCTGCCGGCGCAACTGCTGGCGCGCTGGCCGGTGCCCGTGGCGTTGCTGGCGCTGGTGGCGCTGGCCGCACTGTCGATCGTCGGCGACCTGCACGAATCGCTGCTCAAGCGCCAGGCCGGCGCGAAGGACAGCGGTACGCTGTTGCCGGGCCACGGTGGCGTCCTGGATCGCATCGATGCGTTGATCCCGGCGATGCCCGCGGCGATGCTGCTGCACCGTCTGCTGGGATAATCCCCCCGATGCAACCTGCCGAACGCACGCTCACGATTCTTGGAGCCACCGGCTCGATCGGTCTGAGCACGCTCGACGTCGTCGGGCGCCATCCCGGGCGTTATCGCGTGTTCGCGCTCTCGGCGCACCGGCAGGTCGATGCACTCGTCGGGCTGTGCCTGCGTCATCGGCCGCGCTATGCGGTGCTCGGCGATGCGGGGGCGGCGGCGGCCGCGCGCGCACCGCTGGCTGGCGCCGGCTGCGCGACCCAGGTGCTCTGGGGTGAGGCGGCGCTGGCCGAGGTGGCAGCGCATCCGCAGGTCGACACGGTGATGGCGGCGATCGTCGGTGCCGCGGGCCTGACCCCGGCGATCGCAGCCGCGCGCGCCGGCAAGCGGGTCCTGCTGGCCAACAAGGAAGCGCTGGTGATGGCTGGCGAGGTGTTCCTGCGCGCGTGTCGCGAGGGCGGCGCCACCGTGCTGCCGATCGACAGCGAGCACAACGCGATCTTCCAGTGCCTGCCGCCCGGCCAGCGCACCGGCACTGCGGCGCCCGGTGTGCGACGCATCGTGCTCACCGCCTCGGGTGGCCCGTTCCGGCGCGCCAGTGCGGCCGAGATGATGCAGGCAACGCCCGAGCAGGCCTGCGCCCATCCGAACTGGTCGATGGGACGCAAGATCTCGGTCGATTCGGCCACGATGATGAACAAGGGGCTCGAACTGATCGAGGCCTCGTATCTGTTCGGCCTGCCCGAATCCCGGCTCGACGTGCTGGTGCATCCGCAGAGCATCGTGCACTCGCTGGTCGAATACGAGGACGGTTCGATGCTGGCGCAACTGGGCAATCCCGACATGCGCACGCCGATCGCGCATGCGCTCGCGCATCCCCGGCGCATCGACAGCGGCGTGGCGCCGCTCAGCCTCGTGGCGGTGGGCAGCCTGCACTTCGAGGCGCCGGACCTGCAGCGCTTTCCGTGCCTGCAGCTCGCGCACGAGGCGCTGCGCGCCGGCGGCGCCGCGCCGTGCGTGCTCAACGCCGCCAACGAGATCGCCGTCGCCGCCTTCCTCGCCGGGGAACTGCGTTTTCCCGACATCGCGCGGGTCGCCGAGGCGGCGCTGGCCGCGTCGGGTTCGCGCGCAGCCGGGGCTGCGCTCGACGAGGTCCTCGAGATCGACCGCGAGGCGCGTTCGTTGGCGCGCGGGCAGCTGGCGAGGTGCGCCGCATGAGCGGCCTGCAGACGCTGCTCGCGTTCCTCGCGGCGCTCACGCTGCTGATCTTCGTGCACGAACTCGGGCACTACCTGGTCGCGCGCTGGTGCGACGTCAAGGTGCTGCGCTTCTCGATCGGCTTCGGCAAGCCGCTCTTGACCTGGCGCGTGGGTCCCGACCGCACCGAGTGGACGATCGCCGCGGTGCCGCTGGGCGGCTACGTGCGCATGCTCGACGAACGCGATGCCGGCAGCGCGACGATTGCCACGCACGAGCTGCCGCGCGCGTTCACGCGCAAGACGCTGATGCAGCGCGCGGCGATCGTCGTGGCCGGGCCGCTCGCCAACTTCGTGCTGGCGATCGCGCTGTACGCGGTCATGGGCTGGATCGGCACCGAGGAGCCGGCGCCGGTGATCGACCAGCCGGCCGCAGGCACCGCGGCGGCAGCCGCGCAACTGCGCGAGGGTGACCGCATCGTCGCCGTCGATGGCGATGCGGTGCGCTCCTGGAACGACGTGCGGCTCGGGCTGCTCGAGCCGGTGATCGAGCGGCGCGAGACCGTGCTGCAGGTGCAGCGGCAGGGCGTGTCGAACCCGGTGCGCATCGACCTGCGCGGTCTGCCGGCCGACGAAGCCGAGCGCGACTTCCTCGCCACGCTCGGGCTGAGGCTGGCACCGGGCAAGGTGGTGATCGGCAACCTCGTCGATGGCGCGCCCGCCCGGCGCGACGGCCTGCTCGCGGGCGACGAACTGCTGTCGGTGGGCGGTGCTCCGGTGCGCCGCGCCGCGGACGTGATCGAGCGCGTGAAGGCCAGCGCCGGCAAGCCGCTGTCGTTCACCGTCGTGCGCGGGCGCGACCAGATCACGCTCGCCGTCACGCCCGAAGCGGTCGCCGCGCCCGGCAGCGACGATGCTGCGCCGGTCGGGCGCATCGGTACCGGCCTGCACGATCGCCTGCTGATGCAGACGGTGCGCTACGGTGCGCTCGAAGCGCTCGGGCAGGGGGTGCGCCAGACCTGGGACATGTCGCTGTTCTCGCTGCGCATGCTCGGCAAGATGCTGATGGGCGAGCTGTCGCTGCGCAACCTGAGCGGGCCGGTGACGATCGCCGACCTGGCCGGGCAATCGGTGCGCGTGGGCTGGCTCGCCTACGCGAGTTTCCTGGCGCTGATCAGCATCAGTCTCGGCGTGCTGAACCTGCTGCCGATCCCCGTGCTCGACGGAGGGCATTTGGTATATTACGCGCTCGAAGCGGCGCGTGGCAGGCCACTGTCGGAGCGCTTCGTGGTGATCACACAAAAAGCCGGCCTGGCGATCATCATGATGATGATGGCGTTGGCCCTGTTCAACGACATCACCCGCCTGATCGGTTCCTGACGCATGGCATTCGACCGACGCCGACCGGGGCGCAAGCCGGCATCGGCGCGCATTGCGCTGGCCGCGTTGGTCGCCGCCCTGGCCTGCGCTGCAGTCAGCGCCCCTGCTCTCGCGTTCGAACCCTTCGTGATCCGCGACATCCGCGTCGAGGGCGTACAGCGCACCGAACCCGGTACCGTGTTCAGCTACCTGCCGGTGCGCGTGGGCGATCGCATCGACGACGGGAAGGCCAGCGCGGCGGTCAAGGCGCTGTTCGCCACCGGCTTTTATCGCGACGTGCGCATCGAGGCCGAAGGCGACGTGCTCGTGGTCTACGTCGAGGAGCGCCCGGCGATCGCGTCGATCGACATCACCGGCGCCAGGGAGTTCGACGCCGACACGCTCAAGCGCGTGCTGCGCGAGCAGGGGCTCGCGGAGTCGCGCATCTTCGATCGTGCGACACTCGAGCGCGCCGAACAGGAGATCAAGCGGCAATACCTGTCGCGCGGCCGCTACGCGGCGCGCGTCACCACCACGGTCACGCCGCTCGAGCGCAATCGCGTCGGCATCTCGATCGCGATCGAAGAGGGCGATGTCGCGAAGATCACGGCGATCCGCTTCGTCGGCAACAAGGCGTTCAGCGCGAAACGCCTGCTCGACGAGATGCGCCTGTCCACGCCGACCTGGTTCACCTGGTACTCGAAGGCCGACCAGTACGCGCGCGAGAAGCTGGCGGGCGACCTCGAAACGCTGCGCTCGTTCTACCTCGATCGCGGCTACCTCGAGTTCAACGTCGAGTCGACGCAGGTGTCGATCTCGCCCGACAAGGAGGGCGTGGAGATCACCATCGACATCAGCGAAGGCGAGCAGTACCGGGTGTCGGCGGTGCACTTCGGCGGCGAGCTGCTCGGGCGCGAGGCCGAGCTCGAGCCGCTGGTGCAGTTGCGCCCGGGCGACGTCTTCTCGGGCAGCCGGCTCACCGAGACCACGAAGCTCGTCTCCGAGAAGCTCGGCACGCTCGGCTATGCGTTCGCCAACGTCAATGCGGTGCCGCAGATCGATCGCGACAGGCGCGAAGTCGCGTTCGACATCCTGATCGACCCGGGCCGGCGCGTCTATGTCCGGCGCATCGACATCGCCGGCAACGTGCGCACCCGCGACGAGGTCATCCGCCGCGAATTCCGCCAGTACGAAGACGCCTGGTACGACGCCGACAAGATCCGCCTGTCGCGCGAACGTCTGGAACGGCTGGGCTATTTCACCGAAGTGAAGATCGAGAACCGGCCGGTGGCCGACGCGCCCGACCAGGTGGACCTCAGCGTGGTCGTCACCGAACAGCCCACCGGCAACATCTCGCTGGGCATCGGCTTCTCGAGCACCGAAAAGGTGATCCTCTCCGGCTCGATCGTGCAACCGAACTTCCTCGGCACGGGCAAGTCGGTGGCGCTGCAGCTGAACACCAGCCGGCTGTCGCGCTCGGTCGTGATTTCGCAGACCGACCCCTACTTCACGCCGGAGGGCGTCAGCCGCACCTTCGACCTGTACAGCCGCACCTTCAACGCCACCGAGCTGAACCTCGGCGACTACCGCACGCGCGCCACCGGCGTGGGCCTGCGCTTCGGCGTGCCGTACACCGAATACGACCGGGTCAGCTTCGGCATGACCTACGAGCGCAACGACGTCCGGCTCGGGGCGCTGGCGCCGCAGCGCTACGTCGACTTCGTCGACGACTTCGGCAATTCGAGCACGGCGCTGCTCGGCGTGCTGGGCTGGAGCCGCGACAGCCGCGACAGCGCGCTCAACCCCACCCGCGGACGCCTGCAGAACGCCGGCTTCGAAGTCACGTTGCCGGCGGCCGAACTGCGGTACTGGCGCGCCACCTACAGGCACCAGTGGTACTACCCGATGACACGCGACCTCACGCTCGCGCTGAACGGCGACCTCGGGTTCGGACGCGGCTTCGGCGGCATGGCCTATCCGTTGTTCAAGAACTTCTACGCGGGCGGCATCGGCTCGGTGCGCGGCTATTACCCGAGTTCGATCGGTCCGCGCGAAATCGAGACATTGACCGGCGGCGGCACCCGCGAGGTGCCGCTGGGCGGCGTCACCCGCATCATCGGCAACGCCGAACTGCTGTTTCCGCTGCCGGGCACCGGCCGCGACCGCACGATCCGCTCGTTCGTGTTCTTCGATGCCGGCACCGTACTCGCCGAGGGTGACACGTTCGCCGCCCGCGACCTGCGCTACTCGGTCGGCATCGGCCTGACCTGGTTGTCGCCGATCGGTCCGCTGAAGCTCAGCGTCGGCTACCCGATCCGCAAGCAGCAGGGCGATCGGTCGCAGCGCTTCCAGTTCCAGATCGGCACCGGCTTCTGAGAGTGCGGCTGCGGAGCGCGACTTGCCCGTCGTTGCAACTGTGCGACAATCCTCGCCTCGAATCGATGCGATCAGCGGGAAGGGCTGGATGAAGCTTGTCAGGACTCTCACTGCGTGCTGCCTGGCCGCCACCTGTGTGCTGGCGGGCGCGCAGGAAGCCGGCAAGATCGGCTTCGTCAACACCGAACGCATCCTGCGTGACGCCGTGCCGGCGAAGGCCGCGCAGCAGAAGCTCGAGCTCGAGTTCAGCCGGCGCGACAAGGAACTGCAGGAGATGGCCACGCGGATCAAGTCGCTCGGCGAGCGGCTCGATCGCGACGCGGCGGTCACCAGCGAGTCGGATCGCCAGCGACGCCAGCGCGAACTCGCCGAGGCCGAGAAGGACTACCAGCGCAAGCAGCGCGAGTTTCGCGAAGACCTGAATCAGCGGCGCAACGAGGAACTCTCGCAGGTCATCGACAAGGCGAACCGCGTGATCAAGCAGATCGCCGAGCAGGAGAAGTACGACCTGATCCTGCAGGAAGCGGTGTTCGCGAGCCCGCGCATCGACCTCACCGAGAAGGTGCTGCGCGCGCTCGGCAACGGCAAGCAGTAGTGGCCGCGCGCCGGCGGTACCCGGTAGCGGCAACACCCTGACGGGGCCCGCCATGCGTCGCCTCGCCGACGGATTCACGATCACGGAACTCGCACGCCGGCTTGGGGCGTCGCTGCGCCGCGGCGACCCCGATCGGCGCATCCACGCGCTGGCCAGCCTGCGCGCGGCGGGACCCGACGATCTGAGCTTCCTCGCGTCGGCGCGCCACGCCGCGCAGGCGCGACACACGCGCGCCGCAGCCGTGCTCGTGCCGGCGGCGCTGGCCGCAGAGGTCGCAGCGGGCAGTGCACTGATCGAAGTCGACGACGCGCACCGCGCGTTCGGGCAGCTCGCGCGCGAGATGGCCGTGCTGCTGGCGCCCCCGGTTGCCCGCGGTGTGCACCCGTCCGCGGTCGTCGCGCCCGGCGCAAGACTGGGCCGCGAGGTGGCCATCGGACCTTTCGTCGTGATCGGAGAGGGCGCGTGCATCGGCGACGCCAGCGTGCTCGAAGCCGGCGTCAGCGTGGGTGCGGGCAGCGTGATCGGCGCCGGCTGCCGGCTGCACCCGCACGTCACGATCGGGCACGACTGTGCGCTCGGCAATGACTGCACCGTGTTCGCCGGCACCGTGATCGGCGCCGACGGCTTCGGTTTTGCCAGCGGACCGCAGGGCTGGGAGAAGATCCCCCAGCTCGGCGGCGTGGTGGTCGGCAATGCGGTCGAGATCGGTGCCAACTGCGCGATCGACCGCGGCGCGCTCGAAGACACCGTGATCGGTGACGGCTGCAAGCTCGACAACCTGATCCAGGTGGCGCACAACGTTCGCCTGGGCGAACACACGGCGATTGCCGGCTGCGTGGGCATCGCCGGCAGCGCGGTGATCGGGCGACGCTGCCGCATCGGCGGCGGTGCCGGCATCCTCGGGCATCTCGAGATCTGCGACGACGTGACGATCTCGGCGATGAGCCTGGTGACCCGGTCGATCGGACGGCCGGGCTTCTATTCCGGCGTGTACCCGCTGATGGACAATGCCGACTGGGAGAAATCGGCGGCACTGCTCAGGCGGCTCCCGCAGTGGCGCGAGCGCCTGCGACGGCTCGAACGAATCGACAGGGAACAACGATGACCGTGCTCGACATCCGCGCGATTCTCGAACATCTGCCGCATCGCTATCCGATGCTGCTCGTCGACCGGGTGCTCGAACTCGAAAAGGGCAGGCGCATCGTCGCGGTGAAGAACGTCTCGATCAACGAACCGTTCTTCACGGGCCACTTCCCGTACCTGCCGGTGATGCCGGGCGTCCTGCAGCTCGAGGCGCTGGCACAGGCGGCGGGCATCCTGTCGTTCCAGACCATGGGGCGCGTCTCCGACGCGAGCACCGTCTACTACTTCGTGGGCATCGACAGCGCGCGCTTCAAGCGCCCGGTCGTGCCGGGCGACCAGCTGCGCCTGGAGGTCGGGATCCTGCGCATCTCGCGTTCGATCTGGAAGTACGCCGGCAAGGCCACCGTGGATGGCCAGGTCGCCGCCGAGGCCGAACTGATGTGCACGCTGCGCGAGATCGGCCCGGCCAGCGACAACGACGCGGCCCCCGGCGAGTCCTGAGCGCGCGGGCACCGATCGTCCATGCCAGTCATCCATCCGGCCGCGATCGTCGACCCGGGCGCCGAACTCGACGGCAGCGTCGAAGTGGGGGCGTATTCGATCATCGGCGCGCAGGTGCGCATCGGTTCGGGCACGCGAATCGGGCCGCACGTGGTCATCGAGGGGCGCACCACCATCGGCCGCGACAACCGCGTCTTCCAGTTCGCGTCGATCGGCGCCGCACCCCAGGACAGGAAATACGGCGGCGAACCGACGGCCCTGGAAATCGGCGACGGCAACACGATTCGCGAGTTCGTGACGATCAACCGGGGCACCGTCCAGGATCGTGGCGTGACCCGGATCGGCAACGACGCGTGGATCATGGCGTACGTGCACGTGGCCCATGACTGCGTGCTCGGCGATCACGTGATCATCGCCAACAGCACCAACCTCGCCGGCCACGTCGCGATCGGCGACTGGGTGGTCCTCGCCGGCGCGACGCAGGTGCACCAGTTCTGCAAGATCGGTGCCCATGCGATGACCGGCGTCGGCACCGTGGTGCTGCACGACATTCCGCCGTACGTGATGGCCTCGGGCAGCAGCGCCGCAGCGCACGGCATCAACTCCGAGGGGCTGCGGCGGCGCGGTTTCGACGCCGCACGGATCAACGCGATCCGTCGCGCGTACCGGCTGTTGTACAAGAGCGGTGCGACGCTGCAGCAGGCGCGCGAGGCCTTGCGTGCCTGGGTCGCGCAAGGTGCCACGCCGCCGGGCGTCGGCAGCCAGGCGGCGCCCGGCGCTGACCGGGCCGACGAAGGCGAATCGCTGGACCCCCGGGCGCGCGGCGACCTGGCACTGCTCGCCGACTTCCTCGATGGCGTCACGCGCGGCATCGTGCGCTGAGAGCGCGTGAAACCGGCCGACACGCCCGCGCCGGCGGGCGCCACTGCACGACTGGCGCTGGGGATGGTCGCTGGCGAAGCTTCCGGCGACCTTCTCGCCGCTGCGGTGCTCGAAGGCCTGACGGGGCGCGTCGCCCTGCTCGAAGCAGCCGGCATCGGCGGACCCGCGATGGCGCGGCACGGCTTCGACGCCTGGTGGTCGATCGACGCGCTGTCGGTCAACGGGTACCTGGAGGTGTTGCGCGAATACCCGCGCCTGCGGCGCATGCGCAACGCGCTGGCCGCGCGCCTCGGCGCCTGGCGACCGCGCCTGTTCGTCGGTGTCGACGCCCCCGACTTCAATCTCGACCTGGAGGCGAAGCTGCGGGCGCAGGGCATCCGCACCGTGCATTTCATCAGTCCATCGGTCTGGGCCTGGCGGCGCGAGCGCATCGGCAAGATCCGCCGCAGCGTCGATCACATGCTGCTGGTGTTTCCGTTCGAGGAGGAGATCTATCGCGCGGCCGGCATTGCCGCGACCTACGTCGGCCATCCGCTGGCCGACGTGATTCCCGAGACGGTCGATGCCGCCGCCGCGCGGCGCGCGCTCGGCCTGCCCGAACGCGCCACGGTGGTTGCGCTGCTGCCCGGAAGCCGTCCCGCCGAGGTGGAACACCTGGCGCTGCCGTTCCTGCGCACCGCCGGCTGGCTGCACGAACGTCGTCGCGACCTGCACTTCGTGATGCCGGCCGCGTCGGCGGCGCTGTTCGAGCGGCTGGGCGCGATCGCCACGTCAGCGCGGCTTCCCGGGCAACTGCCGCTCACGCTGGTGAGCGGCCGGTCGCACGACGCGCTCGCCGCCGCGGACGCGGTATTGGTGGCCAGTGGCACGGCATCGCTGGAGGCCGCGCTGTTTCGCCGGCCGATGGTCATTGCCTACCGGATGAACGGGTTGAACTACCGGATCATGCGGCGCATGGGCTATCTGCCCTGGGTCGGCCTGCCCAACATCCTGTCCGGGCGGCGCGTCGTGCCCGAGTTCCTGCAGGACGCGGTGCGCGCGCCCGATCTGGGCGCGGCGCTGCTGCGCCAGCTCGACGACGACGCCCATCGTGACGGCATCGTCGCGCAGTTCGCCGCATTGCACGGGATGTTGCGCCGCGGCTGCGCCGCGCGTGCGGCGGCGGTGATCCTCGAGGTGTCCGGTGGCTGAGCGTGCCGCGGGACACGCACGCCGCCGCCGCGGCGTCGATGCGCAACTGCCGCTGCAGCTGCCGGCGCCCGAAGGGCCGGTGTGCGGCGTCGACGAGGCCGGGCGCGGCCCGCTGGCGGGGCCGGTGTTCGCCGCAGCGGTGATCCTCGACCCGCGGGCGCCGATCGCCGGGTTGCGCGATTCCAAGGTGTTGGCGGCGGTGCGCCGCGAAGCGCTGGCCGGCCAGATCCGCGAACGCGCGCTCGCCTGGGCGATCGCCAGCGCGAGCGTGGCGGAGATCGACGCGTCGAACATCCTGCAGGCGACCATGCTCGCGATGCAGCGCGCGGTGGCCGGGTTGGCGATCGCGCCGGTGCTCGCGCGCGTGGACGGCAACCGCCCCCCCAGGCTGCGCTGCCTGGTGCAGACGCTGGTGGGCGGCGACGCGCTCGATCCGGCGATCTCGGCGGCCTCGATTCTCGCCAAATGCGCACGTGACCAGGTCATGCTGGTGCTGCACGGGCGATTTCCGCAGTACGGCTTCGATCGCCACAAGGGCTATCCCACCGCAGCGCACCTGGCGTCGTTGCGCGAGCACGGGCCCTGCGAGGAGCACCGCCGCAGCTTTGCGCCGGTGCGCGCGCTCGCGCAGCGGCGCAGCCGGTGAGCGACACGATCGTTTCGGCGGGCAACGAGCGCTTCCGGCGCCTGCTCGCCCTCGTGGCGGGCGCGCGCGAACGCAGGCGCCAGGGCCTGTCGGTCATCGAGGGTACGCACCTGGTCCAGGCATGGCTCGATCGCCTGGCTGGCGCAGCGCCTCCTGTGCAGGTATTCGTCGCGCGACGCGCGCTGGCCAGCGACGGGGTGCGCGCGCTGCTCGCGCGCCTGCCCGCGCCGCCGACGGTGCTCGACGATCGGCTTTACGCGCGCGTCAGTCAGGTCGAGCATGGGGGCGGGCCGCTGGCGATCGTGCCGACGCCGCGCCCGGTGCTGCCGCCGCGCTTGACCGAGGACGCGGTCTACCTCGATCGCATCCAGGATCCCGGCAACGTCGGCAGCATCCTGCGCACCTGCGCCGCGGTGGGCGTGCCGCGCGTGCTGGCCTCGCCCGGCACGGCCTTCTGCTGGTCGCCGAAAGTGCTGCGCGCCGCCATGGGCGCACATTTCCACCTCGACATCCACGAAGGGGTCGAAGCGACGTGGCTGATGGCCCACGTGGGGGTGGCTGTGCACGCCGCCGAGGCGGGCGCAGCGACCTCGCTGTATCGCGCCGACCTGCGCGCGCCGGCGCTCTGGTTGTTCGGCAACGAGGGACAGGGCCTGGACGCAAGCCTGCGCGCCTGGGCTGCAGTGCGTCCGATCGGCATCCCGCAACGTCCGGCCGTCGAATCGCTGAACGTCGGCGTGGCTGCGGCGCTGTGCCTGTACGAACAACTGCGCCAGCGGGCGGGCGCCGGTGCCGGTCAGTCGCGCTGAAGCTCCTGGAGGATCGTCACCGCGATCTCCTCGATCGACTTGGTGGTCGAGGACAGCCAGCGCACGCCTTCGCGGCGCATCATCGCCTCGGCTTCGCCGATCTCGTGCCGACAGTTCTCGAGCGAGGCGTAGCGGCTTCCCGGGCGCCGCTCGTTGCGGATCTCGGCCAGCCGCTCGGGCGCGATCGACAGGCCGAACAGCTTGTGCCGGTAACGATAGAGCACCGCGGGCAGACGACGGCGCTCGAAGTCCTCGGGAACGAGCGGATAGTTGGCGGCGCGCACGCCGTGCTGCATCGCCAGGTACAGGCTGGTGGGCGTCTTGCCGCTGCGCGAGACGCCGATCAGGATCACCTCGGCATGGGCGAGATCGGCGTGCAGTTGCCCGTCGTCGTGCGCGAGCGAGTAGTTGATCGCGGCGATCCGCCTCTGGTACGCCGCCGTGTCGGTGGCCGCGTGCGAGCGTCCGATGGTGTGCGTCGAGCGCACTCCGAACTCGCTTTCGAGCGGCTCGACGAAAGTCGCGAACAGGTCGAGAAAGCGGCAATTGGCCAGCCGCACGACGTCGTTGATCGACGCATCGACCAGGGTACTGAAGACGACCGGGCGATGGCGATCGAGCAGCGCCTGCCGGTCGATGCGCTCGACCGCCTGGCGCGCCTTGTCCACCGAATCGACGAACGGCAGGCGCACTTCGCGCAGCCGCACCTGCTCGAACTGCGTGAGCAGCGAGTGGCCGAAGGTCTCGGCGGTGACGCCGGTGCCGTCGGAGACATAGAAGACCGTCCGGTCGAAGTTCTGGCTGCCTGAATCGGGCATTCGTGGTTTCCGGGAGTGGCTGGGGGCGCCGTCGGGTCGCCGTCCGGTTGCCCCTGGGCCCCCGTCTGGCTGCCTTTCGGCCGCGAGCATGCGTATCGTCAACCGCGCGCCGGTCGCGCGAGCAGTAAAATTACCCCAACTGCGCGAAAGAATCTTCCAACCATGTCAGGACCCTCCCATGAGCCAACACGAAGGACGACTCGTCGTCCCGTTCGAAGAACTGCGCATGACCGATGTCGACTCGGTCGGCGGCAAGAACGCATCGCTGGGCGAGATGATCAGCCAGCTGGCCGCCTCCGGAGTGCGCGTGCCCGGCGGGTTCGCGACGACCGCGCACGCGTTTCGTGAGTTCCTGCGCGAGAACGATCTCGCCTCGCGCATCGATGCCCGGCTGCACGAGCTGAACACCGAGGACGTCAAGGCGCTGGCCGAGTGCGGCGCCGAAATCCGCGGCTGGATCGGCGCGGCAACGCTGCCCGCGGCGCTCGAGCGCGCCATCCGCCACCACTACCAGCAGATGGCCGAGGCGTCCGGCGGGCCGATTTCGGTGGCGGTGCGCTCGTCGGCCACTGCCGAAGACCTGCCCGACGCCTCGTTCGCCGGCCAGCAGGAAACCTACCTCAACGTCAACGGCATCGACGCGGTGCTCGAGCGCATCCGCCACGTGTTCGCGTCGCTGTACAACGACCGCGCGATCTCTTACCGCGTGCACAAGGGCTTCGCGCACGGCGACGTGGCGTTGTCGGCCGGCATCCAGCGGATGGTGCGCAGCGACCTCGCCAGTTCGGGCGTCATGTTCACGATCGACACCGAATCCGGGTTCCCCGATGCGGTCTTCATCACCAGCGCATACGGGCTGGGCGAGACGGTGGTGCAGGGCGCGGTGAATCCCGACGAGTACTTCGTGCACAAGCCGATGCTCGCCGCCGGCAAGTTCCCGATCATCCGGCGCGAGCTCGGTTCGAAGCTGATCCGCATGGGTTTCGCCGACGACGGCGGCGAGGTCGCGGCCGGCCGCACGGTGCGCACGCTCGACACGCCGGCGGAAATGCGCAATCGCTATTCGCTCGCCGACGAGGACGTGATCGAGCTCGCGCGCTACGCGGTGATCATCGAGCAGCACTACGGCCGGCCAATGGACATCGAGTGGGGCAAGGACGGCCGCGACGGCAAGCTCTACATCCTGCAGGCGCGCCCCGAAACCGTGAAGTCGCTGCAGGGCGAGCATCGCCAGCAGCGCTATCGGCTCAAGGGAAGTGCCGATGTGCTCGCCTCGGGCCGCGCGATCGGCCAGAAGGTCGGCGCGGGGCGCGTGCGCGTGGTGGCCGACGCTGCCGACATGGACCGTGTGCGCCCCGGCGACGTGCTGGTCACCGGCATGACCGACCCGAACTGGGAGCCGGTGATGAAGCGCGCCGCGGCGATCGTCACCGACCGCGGCGGACGCACCTGCCATGCCGCGATCATCGCGCGCGAACTCGGCATTCCGGCCGTGGTCGGCTGCGGAGACGCCACGCGACGGCTGCGCGACGAGGCGCTGGTCACGGTGTCGTGCGCCGAGGGCGACACCGGGTTCATCTACGATGGCCTGCTCGAAACCGAGATCACCGAGTTCGACGCCGGCGCGATGCCGGCGCTGCCGGTGAAGGTCATGGTCAACGTCGGCAATCCGACGCTGGCCTTCGAGTTCGCGCAACTGCCCAACGATGGCGTGGGGCTGGCCCGGCTCGAATTCATCATCAACAACAACATCGGCATCCATCCGAAGGCGATTCTCGATTACCCGAACGTCGACGCCGACCTGAAGAAGGCGGTCGAGAGCGTGGCGCGCGGCCACTCGACCCCGCGCGACTTCTACGTGCAACGGCTGGCCGAGGGCGTGGCGACGATCGCCGCGGCGTTCTGGCCCAAGCCGGTGATCGTGCGCCTGTCCGATTTCAAATCGAACGAATACCGCAAGCTGATCGGCGGCTCGCGCTACGAGCCCGACGAAGAGAACCCGATGCTGGGTTTTCGCGGCGCCTCGCGCTACATCGCCGACAGCTTCCGCGACTGCTTCGAACTCGAGTGCCGGGCGATGCGCCGGGTGCGCGAGCAGATGGGGCTCGTCAACGTCGAACTGATGGTGCCGTTCGTGCGCACGGCGAAGGAGGCGGCCGCCGTGGTCGACCTGCTCGCCGCCAACGGGCTGCGCCGCGGTGAAGCGGGCCTGCGGCTGATCATGATGTGCGAGATCCCGTCGAACGCGTTGCTGGCCGACGAGTTCCTGCAGTATTTCGACGGCTTCTCGATCGGCTCGAACGACCTCACCCAGCTCACGCTGGGGCTCGATCGCGACTCCGGGCTGGTGGCCGAGAGCTTCGACGAGCGCGACGCGGCGGTGAAGATGCTGCTCGGGCGTGCAATCGCTGCGTGCCGCGCGGCCGGCAAGTACGTGGGCATCTGCGGACAGGGGCCCTCCGACCATCCCGACCTGGCGCAGTGGCTGATGCAGCAGGGTATCGGCTCGATTTCGCTGAATCCCGACACGGTGATCGCCACCTGGCAGCAACTGGCGGGTGGCCTGCCGAACGGATCCTGACGCCACGACGGGCGGCACCCGGTCGCGCGCCGCGCGCTCCCCGGCGACGGAAAAGGGAAAGGGAAAGGGGAAAGGGCTCCCGCGGGAGCCCTTTGGCCGCCTGCGCGGGTACCGCGAGGCCGCTGCAGCGGGCGCCCCGAGGGGCGCCGTCGGTCACTTGGTGACCATCATCTGCGTCTTCTTGCCACCCTTGAAAGTGTAGAGGGTCAGCGAGCCGTCCTTGATGTCGCCGCGCTGGTCGAACGCGATGCGCCCGGTCACGCCGTCGTACTGGATCCTGGCCAGTTCCGGCAGGTACTTCTTCGGATCGGTCGAGTTCGCCTTCTGCATCGCCGCCACCAGCACGTCGACCGCGTCGTAGACGTACGGCGCATAGAGCTGCACTTCGATGCCGAACTTCTCCTTGAAGCGCTTCTTGAACGCCTCCATCGCCGCGGCCTTGTCCGCGGTCACGCCGCCAGCCTCGGCACACACCACCTTGCCTTCGCCGATCGCCTCGCCCGCCAGTTTGGCCATTTCGGCGGTGCAGATGCCGTCGCCGCCCATGAAGCGCGCGTCGATGCCCAGCTGCTTCATCTGGCGCATCATCGGACCACCGACCGCGTCCATCCCGCCATAGAAGATCACGTCCGGTTTGGAGGCCTTGAGCTTGGTGAGAATGGCGTTGAAGTCGGTGGCCTTGTCGTTGGTGAACTCGCGGCCGACGATTTTCGCACCGGCCGCCTTCGCCGATTTCTGGAATTCGTCGGCCACGCCCTGACCGTAGGCGGTGCGGTCGTCGATGACGGCGATCGCCTTCGCCTTCATCTCCTTGACGGCGTAGCGCCCGAGCGTGCCGCCCAGCTGCCCGTCGTTGGCCACCACGCGGAAGGTGGTCTTGAACCCCTGCTGGGTGTACTTCGGCGCCGTCGACGACGGCGAGATCTGCGGAATGCCGGCATCGTTGTAGATGCGCGAGGCAGGAATCGAAGTGCCCGAGTTCAGATGCCCGACCACCCCGACCACGCCGGAATCGACCAGCTTCTGGGCCGCCGCGGTGCCCTGCTTGGGATCGGCCGCGTCGTCTTCGGAGAGCAGCTCGAAGGTCACCTGCTTGCCGCCGATCGTGACCTTCTTCGCATTGAGCTCCTCGACCGCGAGCTTGCCGCCGAGTTCGTTGTCCTTGCCGAGGTGCGCGATGCTACCGGTCATCGGTGCGACGTGGCCGATCTTCACGACCGTCTGCGCGGCAACCGGAGCGCTGGCGGCCCCGAAGGCCGAAGCGAGTGCGAGAACCAACAGCCTGTGCTTCATCAGGAATTCTCCCGGAAAGTGTCGGTGGAGCGGCCACTGGTCGACCCGTTCGGCGCCGGCAGCTGCAACGTGGCGGATGCTATCCGGATTCGCGAGGGCGGGCAATCGAGTGCAATCCCGGATCGGCCGGATGCTAGGATTCCGGCTGGAGGGAGCGATGGCGGCGCGCTCGCTGGCATGGCGAAGGAGAACAACACGATGATCGTACCGGCCAGCCTCGCCGACGTATCGACGCTGGTCGCTGCCGTCTCCCGCGTCGTGCGCCGGCAGGCCGACCTTCCGGGCGGTGCCGGCCGGCCCGCGGGCTGAAGCGGACTTCGGGACGGAGCGCCTGCGCATGTCGTCGAACACAGTGCCGGCCGACATCGTGCATGCGCTGAAAGAGCATCCGCCGTTCTCGCGGATGGACGATGCCGACGTCGGGTTCGTCGCCGACAGCATCGAGCCTGCGCGCTACGCGCAGGGCGACGTGCTGATCGGCCCCGACGACGGCATCCCGGGCGGCTGCTTCATCATCCGACAGGGCCTGGTCGAAGGTCTGCGCCGCCGCGTCGATCGCGCCGACGCGCCACTCGAGCCCGTGGTGCAGCGCGTGCCCGGCGAGATGCTGCCGATCAGCGCACTGATGGGCGAGCGGCCGGTCATCTCCACCTACCGTGCCGCCAGCGACGTCTCCTGCTGGGTCCTGCCGAAGGCGCGCTTCGACGAACTGCTGCGGCGCAGTCCGCCGTTCCTCGACTTCTGCAAGCGGCGCATGGCCAGCCTGCTCGATCTCTCGCACCAGGCGCTGCAGGCGAGCTATGCCGCCGATACGGCGCACTGGCGCTCGATCCAGGCGCCGCTCGAATCGATGCTCGGGCGCGCGCCGGTCACCTGCAAGCCCGACGAGAGCCTGCGAGTCGTGTTCGGGCGCATGGAAAGCGAGCACGTGGGTGCGATCATCGTGGCGCAGCCCGACCGTGAGCAGGGCGATCGCGTCGTGGGCATCTTCACGCGGCAGGACGTGCTCGGCAGGGTGGTGCTGGCGGGTCGCTCGCTCGACGAACCGGTGCGCAACGTGATGAGTGCACCGGTGGTCACCATGGACGTCGGCGATTCGGTCGGTGACGCGATGCTGGTCATGGCCGATCGCACGATCCGGCACATCCCGGTGATGCGCGAGGGGCGCCTCGCCGGCGTCGTCGCCGAACGCGACCTTTTCGTGCTGCAGCGGCGCGGCATGAACCAGATCGGCGATGCGATCGGGCGTGCCGCCAGCGCTGAAGACCTGAAGCTGCCGGCCGCCGACATCCGCCACTGGTCGCGCGCGCTGGTCGCGCAGGGCGTCGCGGCGGGCTTTGCCACCCGGCTGATCAGCCGCCTGAACGACCAGCTCACGGTGCGTTTGATCGAGCTCGAGGCAGCCAGGCACAGCGTGCCGCTCGAGCGCATCTGCTGGCTCGCGCTGGGCAGCGAAGGGCGCGAAGAACAGACGATTGCCTCGGACCAGGACAATGGCCTGATCGTGGCCAACGACTTCGCGCCCTCGATCGACGCTTTGCTCGTGTTCGCCCAGGCGGTCAACCAGGGGCTGGACGCCTGCGGCTATCCGCTGTGCAAGGGCGGCATCATGGCTGGCAATCCGAAGTGGTGCCTGAGCCTGTCGCAGTGGACGGCGCTGTTCGAAGGCTGGATCGAGCGCGGTGATCCGCAGAGCCTGCTCAACGCCAACATCTTCTTCGACTTCCGGCCGCTGGCGGGCGACGTGTCGCTGGCGCAGGCGCTGCGCGAGCACGTCGCGCCACGGGCGGCGGCGGTGCCGCGCTTTCTCAAACAGATGAGCGATAACGCGCTGCGCAACGGCCCGCCGCACTCCTGGACCCCGAGCCTGTTCGAGACGTTGTTCGGGCGCGAGGCCGCGGTCGTGGACCTCAAGATGAACGGCACCGTGCCGTTCGTCGACGCTGCCCGATTGCTGGCGCTGGCCCACGGTGTGCGCGCGACGAGCACCGTGGAGCGCTTCGAGGCGCTCGCCAGGAGCGGGGCACTGGTGGGGCACGACGTGCGCAACTGGATCGACTCGTTCCAGTTCCTGCAGAGTCTGCGGCTGCGCGCGCAGCACCAGGGCCAGCCGGGTCAGGACGGCAATCCGAACGCACTGGACACCCGCACGCTGTCGGCGCTCGATCGGCGCATTCTCAAGGAAGCCTTTCGCGAGGCGCGCCTGCTGCAGCAGCGGCTGGCGATGGACTATCCGGGGTAGCTGCGGCC
>JAANMY010000779.1_pt1 | contig 41164 bp, 36 predicted proteins | sample 7279691 | NCBI WGS metagenome assembly JAANMY01 (sample SAMN14094543, study PRJNA606508) | bioreactor metagenome | isolation source: A lab-scale SPAN reactor treating ammonium-rich wastewater day 388 | place: Ireland: Galway | collected 2018-02-07 | reverse complement strand
CACGTGATGCACCCACCGCCGCATTCAGCACATCCGCAAGATTCTCAATCAGGTGCCAGTTCTCAGGTCCCTTTAGTCCGCGGCCTCCCGAAACAATAATATCCGCTTCAGTCACATCAGGTCGGCCTGCTGCAACTTTCACCTCTTTTGCCACGGTTTTCAAATCATCGGGTTGCAGTGACACACTGAACCTCTCGATTGTTGCAGAGCCCTGCGAGGGCGTTGCCGTGAACACATTCGGTCGCAGCGTGAACATCTTCACCGGCGTATTCACCTTCACATCAAGCAACGCCTTGCCTGCATACACAGGCCGCGTGGCAATGACATCAGCGCCCTCAACCTTCAACGCAACGCAATCGGAGGCAAGCCCCGCCGCGAGTTTTACTGCAATGCGCGGAGCGATATCCTTGCCCATCTGGCTGGCGGGCAGAAAGACGATGCCGGCCCCGATGTTTTTTGCGACATCAGCGATGACTTTTGCATACGCACTGTTGGAATGCTGCGCAAGCGAGGGGTCATCCGCAACAATGACTTTTTCCGCGCCGTAGTTTCCCAGCTCACCGGCTATGCTTTCAACGCTGCTTCCGAGAACGAGGGCAAGCAATTCACCCTTAAGCTCGTTCGCGATTCTCTTTGCCGTTTGAACAGTTTCGAATGACGATTTTCTGAACTTCCCATCCCGTTGTTCGGCAAATGCTAAAATTCTCATTTCTCTTCCGTTTCCAAATTTGAGTGGTTAGATGACTTTTGCTTCTTCGTGCAAGAGGCGGACAAGTTCGGGTACGGCGGATTTGTCCGTGCCGACGATCCTTCCGGCAGCTTTTGCTTCAGGTTTGCGAAGCGCAATTGACTCGACGCGAAGCTCTCCGGCCGCAGCAGGTTTCTCCTGAATAGGTTTTGTCTTTGCCGACATTATCCCTTTCAGGGATGGGTACCGCGGTTCGTTCAAGCCGCGCTGGGCTTGAATGACGCATGGAAGTGACGTTTCCACAGTCTCATGCCCGCCCTCGATTTCCCGCTCGCAGATGACCTTCCCGTTGTCAATCGTCAATTTAACAACGACGGAAACGGACGAGATTCCGAGGAGTTCGGCAACCATTGTCCCGACTTGCGCATCATCAAAGTCGATGGATTGCTTCCCGAAGAGAATGATATCGGGAGACATGGTTTTGAGTTCTTCCGCGAGTCCCTTTGCGATCCCGAAGGAATCGCGCACGGCCTCATCTTTGAGCAGGGTAGCCTTCTCAACTCCCATCGCAAGTGCTTTGCGGAGCGTTTCCTTGTGCGCATCACCTCCGAGGCTGAGCACGGTAACATCGCCGCCGAATTTTTCCTTCAGGCGCAAGCCCTCTTCAACCGCAAGTTCATCATAGGGGCTGAGCATGAAATTGACGCCCGTCTTGTCGATGCTCTTGCTGTCCGCGCCAATTTTGATTTTCGTTTCCGTATCAGGAACATGATTTACACAAACAACAATCTTCATCAATCCTCCAGGCAATGTTGGGTGAATTGGGATGGAATTCGGGGAGAACGGATATTGCAATGCTCAATATACTGAAAGGCGAGAAGAAAGACAATTGACTCTCAAGCGTTTTTTGCGTAAGTTGACACACAATTTTTCATCAGATGTAGTTCAAGTAAGGAAGCAGAATGGCAAATCATCCATCAGCAGAAAAACGGGCTCGCGCATCGAAGCGCAGGGCTGCACGCAATGCGGCGGCGAAATCCAGAATGCGCTCGGCAATCAAAAAACTGCGCGGGACGAAAGATAAAATGGAAGCAGGCGCTGAACTCAAGAAGACCGTGAAGCTGCTCGACCAGCTTGCAGCAAAGGGCGTCATCCACAAGAATAATGCTGCGAACCAGAAATCAAAGCTGACCAAGCTCGTCAGCGCCAAGAAGTAACCGCGCACAAGCCACGTCGTAAACAAGAAGAGCCCCGCTGTTGCGAGGCTCTCGTGTTTTCCGACACTTCCTTGTTACTCCTTCAGTCGGGATTCCAACAGCTTTTCCAGTTCAGCAATCCGTTGCGTGTATTGCTCATCGGGCTTTCTGGCAGCCAGCTCCTTGTATGCGGCGATTGCCTCGGCATAGTTTCCCTGCTTGACAAAAATCTCGGCCATTGTCGGCGTTGCGAACGTAACATTGCTCGGAGCCGGCGGGGGCGGGGTGTGCGCCGATGTATCGGACTGAATTCTCTTGACGTTCCGGAGCTTTTTGGTGAGAATATCGAAAGCTGTTTCTTCGCTTGCCTCATTCTCTTTCTGCTGTGAGGGAGGCGGCGATTGCGGTACCGCTGCTGTCGTGGTCCGGCTCCGCTCCTCTTCCATTTGCCGTTGCAACTCTTTCTGCTGCGCCTCATCTAACTTCTTCACAAACGTCAGCAACGTCGGGTTATCGGGGAGCCGCTTCAACGCTTCCTGATACTGAGCGGAGGCCTCCCGCCTCTTCCCGACCGACTCGAAACACTTGCCAAGAACAAGGTAGCCCGTCGGGTAGTTCGGGAATGCCTGTATACCGGCCATGCACAGTTCCATTGCCTGCTGCACTTCGTTGTTTCGCAGAAGGAGTGCCGCTTCGCGTGCGAATGAAGCAGAGATATTGGTCGGACCCGGCATACGAGCGATTACCTCAGGTGGCGGCCAACAACCGCGTGTTTGATGGAGAGTGTAGCCGTGAATGAAAACCCGAGCAAGAACAACAACTGGAACGGAACCGCTGCAAGCTCCAGAAAATACAACGACGAAAGCACGCCGAACAAGCAGTACACCGCAAGCACAATCTCAATCAAAACCGTCGAGCTGATTTTCACCGGAACATACTTCTTGTCCGTCCAGGAATCCTTCTTGTCCTTGATGTTATACTTCGGTGTGCGAACAAATTCGCTTTTCTTCTTGAACAATCCTTCGATTACAGCGCGGCTGTTATTGACCGCAAAGCCCATGCTGCCCGCCATGAAGACGGGGAATAAGAACAGCCTTCTCTGCCAATCCGGGTACACGTCCTTTTGTGAGAAGAGATAGAACAAAAACGACCCGATGAACGCAAACACAAACACCGACATAAACACAAAATACTGATCATGGAAGCCGGCATGCTTGATATGCACGAGCGGAACGTTCAAAATTCCCGCCAGAACGATAAAGGGAAAAACAAGATTGTTTGTCAGATGAAATGTCGCATGAACTTTTACCTTCAGCGGAAGTTTGGATCTCCACACTTCGGGGAGCATCTTCCGCGCGGTTTCAATCGCGCCTTTTGTCCAACGAAACTGCTGCGACTTGAGAGCGTTGATTTCCGACGGCAGTTCCGCGGGCGAAGTAACGTCGTTCAGGTAAATGAACTTCCATCCCTTCAACTGGGCGCGATAGCTCAGGTCGAGATCTTCCGTCAGCGTATCGGCCTGCCAGTTGCCTGCGTCTTCGATGGTGGATTTGCGCCACACACCTGCGGTGCCGTTGAAGTTGATGAAATAACCGACCTTATTGCGGACGGATTGTTCGATCACGAAATGACCGTCGAGAGCCATTGCCTGTGTTCGCGTGAGCAGCGAGTAGTCGAAGTTCAGATGTTCCCAGCGGGTCTGTACCATCCCGATATTCGGGTTGGTGTTGAAGTGAGGGATAGTCTTCAGAAGAAAATCCTGTTTCGGGACAAAATCCGCGTCGAAAATGGCGATAAACTCGCCGCGTGCCGTTACCAATCCTTCCTTTAATGCCCCTGCTTTGAATCCCTCTCTGTTCGTGCGGCGCACATGTCTGACGTCGAAGCCAAGCTTTTGATACTTCTCGACATGCGCGGCAACGACGTCAACCGTTTCATCCGTCGAATCATCAAGCACTTGAATCTCCAGCTTGTCCTTCGGATAGATCATCGCGCAGGAGGCATCAATCAAGCGGCCGACAACGTAGCGTTCGTTGTACACGGGCAACTGCACGGTGACAACCGGAAATTCGTCCAGTGATTGTACGGCGGGACGTTTCTTGTCCTTGTACTTCAGGTAGTAGTAGATCATAATGAAGCCGTGCAATCCGAAGATGAACAGGATTGACAGTGAAGTGATGTAGGCAATCAGTACAAATTCAGCCATAATGACTTCTTTTTACACCTCTGATGTTGATACAATGATGGTTTACCAACCAGATACTGTTTCGAGCAGAATATCTTCCGAGATTTTCTTCATTGCTTCTTCCAACCCAAGCTGGCGTTGGGCGAAGCCGCCCCCCGAATCGTAGTCGCCGTAATTCGAGAATGTTTTCTCGTACACTTTCTTCCGCATCTTCATGTCCTGGAAAACCACTTTGACCGACATGTTGATACGCCGTTTGTTCACTTGCTCGCTTCCCTGGGCTCCTGCGCCAACTGAAAGAATCTCATCGCGAATGGGGAGAATCACGGTTTCAAGAATCGAATCCGAGGCGCTGCGATCGGCCACCTCAAGACTGTTGTCGCTGATGAACAAATCCGTGAGCGTTGTTGTAAACTTTTCGCGCAAGCCTGCCTCGCCGAATCCCGATTGATCGTCCGCTAACGGAATGGCAATCGTCTTCAAATGGCTCGGCACGGATGCGCCGGTGAATGAATAGCAACCTGCAAACGCAAGTAACGCGATGAAGCACAAGAAGGCGGTATTGGCGGTTCGCATTCTCATTCGAGATTGTATTCCTTGATTTTTCGGTACAACGTCCGCTCGCTGATGTTCAATGCCCGTGCCGCTGCACGCCGGTTGCCTCTCGAGCGATGCAGTGCTTCCACAATCATCCGGTGTTCCATTTCAGCAAGAGAAAGCGTCGAATCGGACTGTATTGCCATCGGATCGGTGACCTGCTGCGCGACGGTTGCCATTGCCGTTGAATGTTCCTGCAACGCATTCTTGAGTTCCAGAACATCTGCCTTGATTTCCAGCAACGCCCGAAGGATCAACTCCCGCTCCGCTTGTTCGACGCTCTTCCCCGTGATGGCGGGGAGGTTCCTCGACTCGCTTTTCGGTGAGTGATACTCCTTCAGATATTTGCGGATGTCGTCGGCGTGCAGAAATTTTCCCCCCTCCAGCACAAGCATGCTTTCGGTAACGTTGCGCAGTTCACGCACGTTGCCCGGCCAATGATACTGCATCAACTCCTGCATTGCTTCGTCGGAAATACCGCCGAACTTCACGTTGTTCTTGGCGGAAAGTTCTTCGACGAACACCTTGAACAGCACGGGGACATCTTCCCTCCGGTCGCGCAACGGCGGAATGATGATGTTCACCGAACGAAGCCGATAGTACAAATCCGAGCGGAAATTGTTATTGCGGACTTCTCCCTCAAGATTCTTGTTCGTTGCGGCAATCACCCGTACGTTGACCCGGCGCGAAATTGATGAGCCTACGCGCAGAAATTCTCCGTTTTCAAGAATACGCAGGAACTTCACCTGCGCCGACAGCGGCATCTCGCCAATCTCATCCAGAAAAATCGTTCCGTTGTCGGCAAGTTCGAAGTAGCCCTTCCGCTCGCCTGCGGCGCCGGTAAACGAGCCGCGCTCGTGTCCGAACAACTCGCTTTCGATTATACCTTCGGGAATCGCGCCGCTGTTTACGGTCACAAGCGGTTTTTTGCTTCTTGTACTGGCGGCATGAATCGCTTTCGCAATCACTTCCTTGCCGACGCCGCTTTCTCCCGTTATCAGCACAGTGATGTCTGTCGGGGCAACTTGCTGCACAACTTCAACAATCTTCTTCATGGCAACGGATTCGCCGAGAATGCCGTGTTCTTCCTGAAAACTGGAGGGTGACATGTGAAGTGCAGAACTTTCCATTACCGGATAACAACGATGTAGTTCATGTTGAATTCGCGACGGATTGCGTCACCCGTTGCCCGGGCTTCGCCATCCGTGCTGTACGAGCCGACATACACAACGAACAACTCCCGCGAGCCGCTCATTTTTCTCTCAACTTCCGCCGGATAATTATGATATGTGAAGAATGATTTCTGCTTGTCTGCGTTCTCAAACGTCGAGAAGGCGCCAACTTGCAACGTGAATCTGCCTTGCGAGGCAGGTGGTTGCGTTACAGGCGGTTTCGACTCCTCCATTCTCGGGCTCGACTCCGGTTGTGATAACTCGATGCTCGGAGTTGTCGGCGGCTCGGTGAATGTCTCTGAAGTCTGCGTAGTTTCTGTTTTCTGTTCGGAAACTGCCGGCGCGGCAGGGGGCAAACCCGCAACGTATTTCGAGTCGGGGTAATCCCGTTTCAACTGTTCGAGTTTCAGATCCGCCGTTCGGAACAATCCGATAGCGTAGTAGAACTTGTAGACTCTGTGCAGCGCGTCGTCGGCCCATTCGCTTGCAGGATGGTTGTCAACGATATTCTGATACAGACGAACCGCCTCCGCTCCGTCCGTTGTCAACAACGCTTGCAGGTACAGCACGCCGGGGTTTTTCGAATGCTGATTCAAAAGAGAAGGAAGCTCGTTGCGCACAAGGTCGCTCTGCCCGTTCTCAATCAGCGCAATGTATGTTTCGATGTTCGGCGGTTGTGCGAACGATGTTACGTACAGCAAGGTCATCAACGCCAGTTTCAGAACAGATCGCTTCATTGCGTCACCGCCTCCGTCTTGAATCCCGCCTTACAATCCGAATGCGCGCCCGGCCGTCTACCAAATAACGTCGCCGGATTGCAGCGTTCGATCACAATATCAATATACTCGCCCGACGCTTCGCCGTTCTTCGAGAAAATGACTGTTCGGTTTGTATCCGTTCGTCCTGTCCACTCTTCATCGGATTTTTTGCTCGGGCCTTCGACGAGTACCTGCTCGACTTTCCCGATCAGTCTCTGATTTAGTTCGTGGGAGATTTTCTGTTGCAGTTGCGAGATTTCGAATACCCGCTGTCCCTTCACCTCTTCAGGAACATCATCCACCATTTCCCATGCCTTTGTATTTTCCCGCGGAGAGTATTTGAACGTATATGCGCCGTCGTACCGGACTTCCCGCATCAAGTCGACCGTCATCCGGTGTTCTTCTTCTGTTTCGGTCGGGAATCCGCTGATGATGTCGGTCGTGAGGCTCGCGTCGGGCATCGCTGTTCTGATCTTCTTAACAAGCCCGAGATAATGTTCGATGGTATAGGTGCGGTTCATCAGTTCAAGAATTCTGTTCGAGCCCGACTGTACCGGCAGGTGAATGTACTTGCAGATATTGCTGTTCGCCGCAATCGTCTCAATCAGCCTGTCGCTCATATCCTGCGGGTGTGAGGTAGTGAAGCGAATCCGCATTGTGCGGTCGACTTCGGCAACACTGCGCATCAGGTCGGCAAAATCGTATTCGCCGTCCCTGTACGAATTGACGTTCTGTCCCAGCAACGTCACCTCTTTGAAGCCACGCTCTGCAAGGGTTCGAACTTCTTCTACAACGCTTGCCAGCGACCGGCTGCGCTCGCGGCCGCGGGTAAACGGCACCACGCAGAACGAGCAGAACTTGTCGCATCCGCGCATCACGGAAAGCCACGCGCTGATGCCTTCCGTGCGGAGGGGGACGATATCTTCGTAGTTCTCGACCCGTGAAAGCCGGGTGGCGATTCCCTTTTCGCCCACAAAAGCGTTCTCAATAAGTTCGGGGAGTTTCCGGTACTCGTCCGGGCCAACGACGAGGTCGACCAGCTTTTCTTCTTCCACCAACTTGAAGCGGAGCCGCTCGGCCATGCAGCCGAGAATGCCGATAAGCGTGCCCGGACGTTGCTTTTTGTACGTGCCGAACAGCCCGATCCGGCCGTAAATGCGCTGTTCGGCATGGTCGCGGATGGCGCAGGTATTCACCAGAATCACGTCCGCATCGGACATATCGTTGGTGAAGCCGTAGCCCCGCCGCGCGAGAATGCCGCCAACAACCTCGCTGTCTGCCACGTTCATCTGGCAGCCATACGTTTCAATATAGACGCGCTTCATTGAGTATGACAAAACTGAATGGGCTTGGGGGTGAAAAAATCTATCCAAAGCATGACAGATATACAATCAGGGCGGGTTAAATGAGAGTTAAATGATTTTAATTGCTAAGGATTTTGTGCCAAGTGGAACGGGAAATGCCAATTCGTCACGACGAGAGTTGGAAGGGATGTATGACAAAAAGTGAGAGAAAGGGATTTAGTTTCACTCGAAATACAATTACATTGGCTTCACAAAATCCCCCATAGCCATGCAAATGTTTTTCGTTGCCGGCATTGGTATTGCCGTCTTTATTGAAATCCTGCTGATCAGCAAGAAGAACAAATCCGGATCGGACAAGATTCTCACTGTCTGGATGTTTGTGATTCTCGTTCATCTGTTTCTGTTCTACATCTTCTTCACGAGAGACATTTTCAGCTTTCCCTTTCTGTTGGGCATTGAACAACCCCTCCCGCTCCTCCACGGCGTATTTCTGTACCTCTACGTTGCTTCTCTGACCAAACAGTTGCCCGCAAAGAGGCTGCTGGCGCTGTTGCATTTTCTGCCGGCAGCGCTGATGTGCGCCTATCTCGCGACGTTCTTTGCTCTTTCCTCCGAACAGAAAATCGCGATTTACAAGAATCGCGGTGCGGGATATGAGACGTTCAATATGCTGAAATCCTACGCCTATTCGCTGTCGGGATTGTTCTATGTCATCTGGTCTACGATACTCCTTAAGAGACATCAACGGAACATCCGTGACCAATTCTCGACGCTCGAAAAAGTCAACCTGCAGTGGCTTCAAATTCTGACGTTCGGGCTGGGAGGAATCTGGTTTCTGGTGATATTCTTCGGAACCGACGCCCTCATCTTCTCGGGTGTCGTCGTTTTCATATTTCTGATAGGCTTTTTCGGTATTCGTCAGGCGGATATCTTTGCTCGAGGTTCCGCTGCCACTGAGGACAACGAGCCGAGGGAAAAGTACCAGAAATCAGGATTGACGGAAGATGCTTCCGAAGAACTGCACACGGAGTTGAAGCGGCTGATGACGGACGAGGCGCTGTACAAAAACAGTGACTTGTCTATCAGTGATCTCGCAACCAAACTCGGCGTTCACCCCAACTATCTTTCTCAAGTCATCAATCAGAGAGAGAAGAAGAACTTCTACGACTTTGTAACTGCTTACCGGATCGAAGAATTTAAGCGGCTGATCGGGCTGCAGAAAAACCGTCAGTTCACACTCCTTTCATTGGCCCACGAATGCGGATTTAGTTCAAAAACTGCATTCAATCGAAGCTTCAAAAAGGCTACAGGACTAACTCCCTCCGAATACGCCACTAAGCAGAACTCATCGCCCGCCTGAGATTAGCCCACAAGTCTCAACACAGGCAACCCTTTCTGCCATCTTGACTTAGCGCGTAGTTTCCAGACGAAAACGACATTCATAGTGCCGGCTTGCAAGGTGGCACCCGAAAATGCGTTCCGCCTTCCAAGGTGAACCGATTCCCCTGTATACCGACCGTATCTTTGCACCAGATGTACCTAATCAACATTTCATTAATCATAAATCTGGTGTACTTATGAAAACACTATTCTTCACCCTTCTCGCGGCAGTACTTGCCGCGGCCACGCTTACCTCCTGCGAGACCGTCGAATGGAGCGAACCCGGAGCGCTGGTTCCCCTCACGGTTGACCAGGATCCCTCGCTGCCGTCCATTTCGGTGAACGGCACGCAGCTTCATGCCGAAACGTACGGCAATCCGAACGACCCGATGATTGTCGTGCTGCACGGCGGCCCCGGATCAGATTACCGGAGTCTGCTCAATTGCAGCAAGTTCGCGGCGGACGGCTACTTCGTCGTCTTCTACGATCAACGCGGCTCGGGATTATCCAAGCGGCACGGTAAGGAAGTCTACACGAAGCAGATATTCATAGACGATCTGAATGCCGTCATCAACTACTATCGGAAACCGGGGCAGAAGGTGATTCTCATGGGTCTTTCCTGGGGAGCCATGCTGGCAACGGCCTACGTGAATGAGCATCCGGCGGAGATCAGCGGTGTTGTTGTGATGGAGCCGGGAGGATTCATCTGGCGTGATGCCGAAGCATATATCAAGCGCTGCAGATCGCTTGAACTGTTCGGCGAGACGAGCAACGATTATCTCTTCATCGACCAGATCGTAACCGGACATGATCACAATGTACTCGATTACAAGGCGGCCGTGCAAGCTGCTGCCGATTTCGCAAAAGGAAACAAAGTGGGAAATCAGGGCCCGTCTCCGTTCTGGCGGATCGGTGCGGTGTGCGCATCGGCGTCGTTCGAGTATGTTCGTGCGCATCCGTTCGACTACACGGCGAATCTGCAGCAGTACACGACGCGGGTTCTGTTCGTGTACAGCGAGCTGAACACGGCATACGGCAAAGCACACGCCGAACACGTCTCCTCGGCATACCCGAATGTGCAGCTTGTTGAAGTGAAGGGAACGGGACATGAGATTCCGTACTTCGGCTGGGCGGGATTCTATCCTGTTGCCAAAATGTATCTCGATACAATCAGATAATTATTCCAACGGAGAAAACATCATGAAAAAGCTATTTGCAGCAACAATCATCCTGCTTGCGGTTGCTGAAGCAGGTTTGTCACAGAATATCAACTGGAGATCGTTAGGCGAGGATCAACGCAACATCATCCACTTGAATTTTGGATATGACTACGGAGTGACGGCCGAAGCGGGCTACGGCCGGATGTTCACGCTCATCAGGCCGGTTGTCGTGGGAGTGGATTTTTCTGTTCCGATGGGAGAGAATCTCGTTGACGACTTCAAAGCCAAAATCGGGGCGCAGATTGAAGTTGTTGAGATGGGGGGATTCTCGGCCACGCTGCGGATTTTTTCAATCTTCAGGCGATACGAGAATGAGTTAGTGAGAATCGTCAGCTTCGGTTCCGATTTGGGACTTGTGGCGGGATATTACAGTCCGACGTGGCACGCCGCCGGCGAATTCGGATTCGACAAATCCATCGTGTCGCATCTAAAACATTCCGACGTCATGCGAAGCTCTTATCCGCGGATACGGAACGGCTGGTACATTCCGTCGGGGGGGCATTTCTATTACGGCATCCAGGCAGGCAAGACGCTTGGGGAAAGCCTTGACCTTTCGTTCCGGGTAGGCGCAACCGACGCACAACATATCGACGAACAGGCCGCTGTACCGTACTATCTTCAATTGGGGTTGGGGATAAGATTCTGACCGTGACGATCAGATGAGAAAGTTGATAGAAAACTCCTTCTGGATAGCACTCGTGGTCATCAGCGTGTCGCTTTGGCTTGCGGCGGTATGGCTGATGTTCCACGACTGATGGGAAAACTTTAAGAATCCAAGTAGGGACGTTCAATTGTCCGAAGGACTCCTTTGGAGAACGTCCCTCCGGCTGGAAGAGCCTGCAATGACCTACCCCGAAAAAGCTACTCTCTCCAAACTTTCTTATCTTTAGTACAGCAGTTTTTCATCTCCAATTCATAGCTGAAAGAAATACGTCCATGATGCCCTCAGAATTGATGAACAGCATACATCTCAAAGCGAAATCCCTCAAGAAATCCATCGTGCTGCCCGACGCAACGGATGAACGCGCCATTCAGGCGGCGCGGATTCTTCTCGATAAGGGACTCGTTGCCCCCATTCTCATCGGCGATGCGGGCGCTATTGAAGAGCAGGCGAAGAAAACAAGCGTGCAACTTGGTGGCATTCGCGTCATCGATCCGAAAAAATCCGAAAAGCTGAGCGACTTCTCACACATCTTCTTCAATCTCCGAAAGGAAAAAGGAATCACGTTTGAAGAAGCGCAGAAAGCGATGACGAACCCGCTTTACTTCGGTGCCATGATGGTACGCGAGGGCATGGCCGATGGCAGCGTTGCCGGTTCGCTTTCCACCACAGGCGACGTCCTGCGTGCCGCCATTCAGGTGATCGGGCTGGCCGATGGAATTACGATTGTCTCCAGCTTTTTCCTGATGGTATTTCCGCATCAGGTGTTCTCGTTTGCCGATTGCGCCGTTGTGCCCGACCCGACGCCCGAGCAACTTGCCGACATCGCCGCCTCGACTGCCGATAATCACAAAAAGCTCACGGGCGAAGAACCGCGTGTTGCGATGCTTTCGTTCTCCACAAAAGGAAGCGCGAGCCATCCGCTTGTGGAGAAAGTGCAGCAGGCAACGGAGATTCTCAAAAAGAAGCGTGCCGATTTGCTGGTCGATGGCGAGTTGCAGCTCGATACGGCAATTGTTCCGAAGGTTGCACAAAGCAAAGCGCCCGGCTCGCCTATCGGCGGTCGTGCAAATGTGTTGGTCTTTCCTGACCTGAATGCCGGTAACATCGGCTACAAACTCGGCCAGCGGTTAGGCGGCGCGGAGGCAATCGGCCCGGTGGTGCAGGGATTGCGCAAGCCGGCCTTCGACCTTTCCCGCGGGTGCAGCGTTGACGACATCGTGAATGTTGCGGCGATCAATGCCGTGGTCGGAACTGTGTGAAGTTGAATTAATTGACTGAACCTTGAAGTACGTTTGTCTGGTTTGTACTTTGAATTGTCATTAACAGGAGGGGAGATATGAAGGGAATACAGTTATTGTTGGTTGCGTGGATTGTTCTTTTGCAACTTAGTTGCGCCGACAAAGCAGTCACGTCGAAAGAGCCCGAACAGATTTTGCATGATTGTTCCGATCCGCCCGTTGTACGTACGGGCGAAGCGACGTACTACACGTGGGCAAACGGCGGCGGCAATTGCATGTTCGACCCGACGCCGAACGACTTGATGGTGGCGGCAATGAATCACGTTGATTATGCAGGTTCGGGCGTTTGCGGTTCGAGCGTGAGAATAACAGGTCCAAACGGCGAAGTAACAGTCCGCATTGTGGATCAGTGCGGGGATTGTCCTGTCGGCAACATTGACTTAAGCCCGGCAGCATTCTCGCGCATCGCCGATATTTCGCTTGGGCGCGTGCCGATCACATGGCGCTTCGTCCCGACCGCTGTTCAGGGAAACATCATCTACCATTTCAAAGATGGCAGCAATCAATGGTGGACAGCGGTGCAAATCCGCAACCATCGCTATCCGATCGCGCGGGTTGAGTACAGAACGCAGCAGGGAACGTTCACGTCGGTGAACCGGACAGACTACAACTATTTCGTTGAACCGGGCGGAATGGGTCCGGGGCCGTACACGTTTCGTGTAACCGACATCTACGGTCATGTGTTGGTAGATAGCAATGTTGTACAACGCGAAAATCAGAACGTGGCGGGAAGGGGGCAGTTTCCGTTGTGTAATTAGTACTGACTGTAGTTCATAAGCCACAGAGGCACCGAGACACGGAGCCTTCTCAGGAGTTTCCGTTGCTTGCGACTCTGTGGCAAACAATTGTTGATGTAAGTGAGGGAGAACGAAGATGAAGGAATCGGCAAGAGTGATGATGACGGCAATGAAGGTTGCGGCAGTTCTTTTTCTGATTGTGATTTCCGGTTGTACCGACGCAACAGACGCGGTGAAGCCGCAAACGGCCGTCGAGGATGATGTGAATCAAGAAGTCTTCATTGAGGCGGGCGATTCTCTTGCTTTGATTGATGCGTTGGGGAGAAGATGTGACACGCCGTTGCGGACGGGCTTCGCTACATACTACATAGAAGCGAACGGCGGCGGCAATTGCCTGTTCGACCCTACCCCGAACGATTTGCTGGTTGGCGCAATGAACTCGATTGATTACGCCAACTCGGATATCTGCGGCGCAACGGTTATGGTGTGGGGCCCGAAGGGCAGTGTGGCAGTGCGCATCGTTGACCAGTGCGGCGGGTGTTCGGAAGGTTCCATTGATTTGAGTCCGCTCGCGTTCTCACGCATTGCCGATCTTCCGCAAGGTATTGTGCCTATCAAATGGAAACTAATTGCCGCGCGGGTACAGGGAAATATTCTCTACCATTTTAAAGACGGCAGCAACCAGTGGTGGACTGCGGTACAAGTTCGCAATCACCGCTACCCGATAGCGCGGCTGGAATATTTCTCCGGCGGGAGTTGGATAAACGTGCAGCGGCTCAGTTACAACTATTTTGTCGAATCAAACGGGATGGGCCCCGGTCCGTACACATTCCGCGTTACCGATCTGTTCGGCCACGTTCTGGTGGATAACGGCATTCCGCATATCGAAAACGGAAGCGTTCCGGGTGCACGACAATTTCCGTTGTGCACTGTTGTGAAGGAGTTCTGAGAAATACAAGTTCCCGAAAAACAATCATCCGAAAATCCGGATACACTATGCGATCAGTAGACTGCTGGGCTGTGTTGTGTGCTTGCATGACGGCCATTCTGCTCACTTCATGTGCTTCACAATCTGTGTACATGCAAAATCTCACCTCCGACGGCACGATGGTCAAGCCGCCTCTGTTCATGACAGACGATACGAAAGAGGGTGATGTCCGGGTTGTTCCGAAGGTGTCTGTCGCGGCACGTCAGACTCTCGTCGGCAGGGCACACGAACATTCCAACGTTAACGACAGCGGCGTGTTTCAGGTGGATACAGTAATGCAGAACGGCACAACGCAATACTTCGAGAGGGCGGGCGTGAACAAGAATTCTTTTCAGGGGAGGAATTTCCGCTGGGAGCCGCCGAGGGTAACAGCGTCGGTGGATTTCGAGTACTTTGTGACGAAGACATTTTCCGTAGTTGCGGGGGCGAATTACTCATCGGGCAGTTCGCGGAGTTTCCTCGGCGCGGCGGGGGGAGTCGGCTTTTCGTTCGAAAGCAAGAATCTCGGCTTGCGTATCGATCTCGGCGCGCATTGGAGTTCGGTTGCGTACACCGTTGATTACGTCGTCGCGACGAAACTGTTCGGCGAGTCGGATCAGCGGGTTGAGTTTTTCCGCGAGTCGGGGAAATCATCCTACCTGAATTCGTACGGCGCCTTCACGCTCAACACAAAATTCAAGTCGTCGCCGATTCAGGGATTTCTGCAGCTCGGCATCAACCGTCAGACGCTGGTTGAGATCGAGCGGCGGACATCGTTCGTCGGCAACTCGGTTGTGCTGCAATCTGCATCGTTCTTTATTGTGACGCCGGGGGTATTTTTCAACGTTGCGCCAGGGACAAGAATCGTTGCCGGGATACATTTGGCCGATGAGACCGAGTTGCTTGAAGCCGATCCCGGAGTGTTGCTCTCGCCGTTTCTGCAAATAGAAATCGGGCTTTGACCCGTTCTATGCGCGAACCTGTCGAACCAGCCACGCAACACCCAAAACGGCTGATGCAACGGCCACCGCAGTGGGCGAAGTGGGAAAGTCGAGCTTGAACGCAAGAAACAACCCGACGATTGGTGAGAGCATCCCAAGAAGAACTGCAGTAAGAAAAATCCACTTTACCCGCTTTGCAATCAACATTGCGGCAACCGGCGGAACAACAAGAAAGCCGAAGACAAACACATCTCCCACCATGTGTGTCGCCACCGAAATGACAACGGCGGCGATAATGTAGAATAGCATTTCCCAGAGGCCTGTGTTGTATCCCTGCGTGCCCGCCGTCTCCGCATCAAATGAGATGTACGAGAATTCTTTGAAGAAGAGAAGATGGACCGCCATCGTCACAACAAACACTCCTGCCATCAGATAGAACAACTCCGGCGTGACAAAAAGAATATCGCCGCGCAGAAGGTTTTCAATCTCCGAAGCTTCAACCTTCGGCGCTTTCTGCATAACGAGAATGCGTGCTGCAATCGAAAACACAAACACGAAGCCGAGAACGGCGTCCTTCGGGATGTGTTTTCCCGTGAGGAGTGTTGAGAGGATGATGACAGATGCAATCGTTACTACAAGCGACCCGATCGTGTGGGGGAGGGCGAACACCGGGAGAAACGTCAGAGCGAGACCCAGCACCGACACTTGTGTCAGAACAGCTCCCAAAAACACGACACGCTTTGCGACGATATACACCCCGAGGAACGCGCAGAGCGTCCCGACAAGCATGCTGCCGTACAGGGCATACGGAAACTCCCTGACAACGGTCAGGACAATGTCATGCGTTTCCATTGTCTCCCCCCGCGCGAATTATCTTGGCTCCACCCACGTTCGAGACAGTTACCGGCATTTCGTACAATGCAGAGAGGTTTTCCGCGGTAAGAATTTCGTCGACATCTCCCACCTGAAAAGCCGACCGCTCGACGAGCGCGATGCGCTTCACGTAGTTCGCAACATCATCCAATAGATGACTGACCATCAGCACCGTGAGCTTGTCGTGCTCATGCAAGTGGCGGACAAGCTGGAGAATGGAAAGTCGTGACGAGAGATCCATGCCGTTCGTCGGCTCGTCGAGAATGAGAACCTCCGGCTCGGAAGCAAGCGCACGGGCGATAAGCGTGCGCTGCTTCTGTCCGCCGGAAAGATCTTTGAACGCAACATGCTTCAGCTCGCTGATATCGACATGCTGAAGACTTTCATGCACAATTCTTCTATCATGTTGCGAAACCGATTTCAGCAAACCAACCTGACGGTAACGTCCCATCGCAACCACTTCTTCCACAGTGTATGGCATGACATAGTCTACCGTATCGCGTTGCGGCACGTAGCCAAACCGGACGGGCTTCCCGTTGTTGTTCCGGACAATAACTTCCCCACTCATCGGCTTCAGTGTTCCGAGTATTGCGCGCAAGAGTGTTGTTTTGCCCGCCCCGTTCGGTCCAACAAGCCCGAAGAAATCGCCGTCGAGAATCGAGAACGATATGTCCTTCAGAACAATCTTCGGACCGTAACCCAGCGTCGCATTGCGAAATTGAATCAGTGGTTGCATTGCAGGTCCTTATTTCAATGCCTCAACGAGTGTACGAATATTGTAGTCCATCATCGAAATGTAATCCCTCGCTTCATCAACTCCTCCCACGGAAGTCGGAAGCCGGAGCACCGTGGCCGAGGTTGAGCGCGCAATTTGCTGCGGGGCGCTTGCATCATAGAACGGCTCGACAACAATCGCCTTGATGTTTCCCGCCCTCACTTTTTGGATGAGTTGCGCCGTGTGGCCTGGCGACGGCTGTATGCCGGGCTTCGGCTCAACCTGATCAACGACGTCGAGGCCCAACCAAGCTGCAAAATACGACCAGCTTTTGTGAAAGGTGATGAGTTTTGCGCCTTTGAGCGGCCTCATCGCGTCTTCCCACTCCGTAATCTTCGTATCAAGCTTTTTCAGAAATGCCTCAGCGTTTGTGCGAAAGAACTGCTCATCGGCGGGAGAGGATTTGATGAGAGACGCGACGATCTCGTTGACGATGGCTCGAATATTTCGCGGATCAAGCCAGTAATGCGGATTACCGTACCGATGAACATCTCCCTGGCTTGCGTCAACTTTGTCGGGCACTTCCAGCTTGTGGATGGATTTTGAAAGATTGACAACGTCGAGGCGGGCATTGCGTGAGCCGTCAATAATCTGCGGGGCCCACATCTCCAACTCCATTCCAATCATGAGAAACACGTCGGCCGATTTCAGCTTCATCATGTAGCTCGGTTTCACTTCCACAAAATGCGGGTTCTGATCTCCGCGAACGATGTGATCAACCGTAACTTTGTCGCCTCCAATCTGCCGGGCAAAATCGGCAAGATCGGGAAGCGTGGTGACGACGCGGACTGTTGCGTGTGCGACAATCGGCAGGGTCATCATAGCAAGAACTGCAAGTATCTTCTTCATGTTCATAGTCCTTTCACTGTTAGAAGGGATGCGCTTTATGCGGACCCAGCGAGAACAGCACCTGTAATGCAATCGAGTTTACCGACTGACTTACTCCGGCAATGTCCGTTCTGGTGTTTTGATACTGCAAACGAAGGCCCAGTGTTTCTTCAACAGGATAGTAACCGAAGAACACGGCGATAGCCCGCGCTTTGTCATCATCGTCGTATGGTGATTGGCTCCAATCGAAGCGGGCACCGACGCTGTACGTTTTCAAGAACTGATAGTCGGCAAAGATGTACATGCCGGACGTTTTAATACTGCGTCGTTCCGGATTGCCGGCATCATCAACAAACTGGTTGAACTCGCGGTCTTGACGGCCTTTTCTGGTGTTGAACAGATATTCTCCCTGCAGCGTGAGCGACGTGTACATGTCGGGTTTATACTTGTATTTGAAATCGAAATTCCAATACCAGAACCGGTCGCGGTTGTACGGATCGTGAATGCCGGTGTACATGCTGATGCCGGTTTCAAGATCGCTGTAATCGGTCAGCGTGAAGAAACTCATCACGCGTCCCGACGTTGCATAGGTCGGCTTGGCTTCAGTGGTATCCTCAATTCCGGTCGCTTCGCCGATCGATGTTCCTCTGAGCAGATCGAAGGTGAGTTTAGTGTAGATGTTGCCGGTAGGAAGCAATGTGCTGACCGACAGGCCGAGATCGTTCAGTCCCTCGTCTCCGAAGAACCGTTCCTGCGAGATCGGTTGCGTCACAAATGCCCATTGATGTGGATGCATCATGTTGATCTTGCCAAAGTCAACCCGGTACTTTCCCAGCCGTACGTTCAGGTCAAGCGGCAAGCCGCGGAATACCGTTGCGTATGCTTCTTCCAGACCGAAATCAACATGATCACCGTCGTGGCCGTGCATTGTCAGCACGACATCCGCCCTCGAAAAAGGGTTGAGATATGACGAGAAGACAATTTCAAGTTCTTGAAATTGGAAATCGGGGCGGCTGAATTCGCGAACGCCGTCTGCCAAGCGTTCTCCATCATGTGAATCAATGATGAAACGCGGGATAACACTGATATCGGGATTAAGAGATGTTTGAGCATTGCCGGAAACGAACACAAGCGCGAGCAATGCCCCTGCACAAATTGCATGACGAAGCATAAAATCCTCCTTATTGGATTACTTACGATAATTGGAAGCGTAAAAGAACAGGAGAAGTTATGCGAAAGGCGGGCCGCGCTTGCCGGAATAAACTACATCTGTTTCAACTGTTTGCCCGGTATGCGAAGGGAATACGGCAATGGAAACAACGGCAGCATCAAATGTGAATGAGCGGCTGACATCAGCGGAAAAACGTTGCGCAAACTGTGAGCAGGCAAGGCAATGACGCGCCTGATCGAGCGGGACGTGAATTTCCCTGGCGCCGCAGTCGTGGCTGGAGAGAACCGGCTTCGAATGCAGCGGCAGGGTTGCGTGATCGTGGTGGGCCAGATCGACCAGCGTGTTGCCGAGGAGATACCCTAGAACTGCAAAAACGGAGAACGTATGTCGTAAGAACAATGTCATTGCGTGTAAAATATATGCGAAGCGGGGGCGAGAAACAAGCAGCGCCTACAGCCGTATCTTCACTCCACCGTTCACCACAAAACCGTCCACGGGGGCAAAGAGGTCGTTGAAAATCGGATTCGTGATTGTGCCTGTGTAAATGCTGCCGTATCGTGTCAGACACACAAATGGTTCGATCTGAGCTATCATGGGCAGGGGCTCAGTCCCTACTCGGTTTTTGCTGTCTTCCGCCTTGACTCAATCATGCTGTATATCAACGGCAGCGCAAACATTGTCAACAATGTTGACGTTATCAACCCCCCTATGACAACCGTTGCCAACGGTCGCTGCACTTCAGCACCAGTCCCATGAGAAAGTGCCATGGGAATGAAACCGAGGCTTGCAACGAGTGCGGTCATTAGCACGGGACGTAACCGGTCTGATGCGCCTTTGATGACTGCAAACATCAGCTCGTGACCTTCCTTCAGAAGTTGGTTGATGTGGGAGATCATCACCACGCCATTGAGGACTGCGACTCCAAACAGTGCGATGAATCCGATCGAAGCAGACACACTCAGGGGAAGGTCACGGATGAACAGGGCTACCACTCCTCCGCATAACGCAAAGGGGAGATTCAGCAAGATGAGAAGCGAGTGGCGCAAGTTTCCGAAGGTCGTAAACAACAGGACAAAGATGATGAAAATGGACAATGGGACAACAACCAGCAGGCGTTGTGTGGCACTCTCTTGATGCTCGAATTGACCGCCCCAGGTAATGTAGTACCCGGCAGGCAAGCTCACTGAGCGCTCAATACGCTGCTTTGCTTCTGCGACAAAAGTCCCGATGTCGGTTCCACGAACATTGCATTCGACGACTATCCTTCGCTGCCCGAACTCACGGCTCACCTGCACCGGCCCTTCCTCAGCAACGATGTGGGCGACTTGTTTCAAGGGTATTGTTCCACCGCTCGGCAAGCTGACAAGGGTATTCTCGATACCCTGGATGTCTCCTCGAACACTCTCAGGATAACGGACAAGCACCCCATATCTTGCCTGGCCTTCGATGACTTCTGTGGCAATCTTCCCGCCGATAGCGGTCTCAATGACACGCTGAACATCGGCGACATTCAGGGCGTAGCGTGCGATGGCGGCACGGTCAACATAGATGTTCAGATATGTTTGTCCTGCAACCTGCTCAGTCGATACATCGGCTGCTCCGGGAACGGTACGAACGATGTCGGCGATCTGATCCGCCTTCTCTTTGAGGATTGTGAGATCGTCCCCGAAAAGCTTGATGGCAATATCAGACTTAACTCCGGAGACAAGCTCGTCAACACGCATGGCGATTGGCTGTGTGACATTGTAGTTCACGCCCGGAATGTGCTCCAGTTCTTTGACCATCTTATTCACAAGCTCTTCTTTGGTTTTCGCGGTCTTCCATTCCGATTTGGGTTTGAGGGTCACATAAATGTCGCTCAGGTTTACTCCCATGGGATCCGTGGCTATGTCTGGACGACCCAAACGACCTACCACGAATTCCACTTCCGGAAACTGCATAATGATCTGCTGGATCTTCTTCTCCATCTCAATGGATTCTGTCAGCGAGATGCTCGGCATGCGGATCGGCTGAATGAGAATGGAACCTTCATCTAACTCGGGAATGAACTCTGTCCCGAGGCTCGGAACCAAAGCAAACGAGCCAACAAGAACCGCAAGGGCAATAGTGAATGTGATTGTTTTACGCCTGACCGCTCTTTCGAGCAACGGCGTGTAAACCAAACGAATCCAGTGAATCAGCCTCGGTTCCTTGTGCGTTTTCTTTTCTCGCAACAGCAGACTGCTGACAACGGGAACGAATGTCAGCGTAAGTAACAGCGAGCCTATCAATGCAAGCCCCACCGTCAACGCCATCGGCTTGAACATCTTTCCTTCGATGCCCTCCAGCGTTAGAATGGGGATGTACACCGCTATAATGATGAGAATGCCAAAGAGTATTGGGCGCCCCACTTCTTTTGCTGCGCTGGAGATCAATTGCAGTTTGGTCTCGTCGGCTTCCTTGTGTGTCAGTCTGCGAGTGAAGTTCTCCACCATCACCACAGAGCCGTCAACGATCATCCCAAAGTCAATTGCGCCAAGGCTCATCAGGTTGGCTGTCAATCCAAGCCATTCCATCCCGATAAATGCAAACAGCATCGAAAGCGGGATCGTTGATGCAACGATAAGAGCCGCCCGGATGTCTCCAAGGAAAAGGACCAATACAGCAATGACTAGCAGTCCGCCTTCGACGAGATTCGTGCGAACGGTGGTGATGGTCTTCTGGACGAGATCAGTCTGGTCGTAGTACGGATGAATCTTCACGTGCGGTGGAAGGGCCTTGTTGATCTCCTCGACTTTTGCCTTGACACGCTGAATGACCTTCTGACTGTTCTCCCCTCTGAGCATCATTACAATGGCAGCACTCACCTCGCCACGACCCTGCATGACAACTGCTCCCTGCCGGTTTTCAGGTCCGATTGTCACCCGTGCAACGTTCCTGATGTATATAGGGGTGCCATGATCGTTCTTGACAACAATGTTCTCGAAGTCCTGCTCTTTGCTTGCAAGACCAATCCCCCGAATAATGTATTGCTCTGAGGCATGTTCGAGGTAGTTGCCGCCTGCGACGGAATTGCTTTTCTCCACAGCCTCAAACACCTCGTCGAGAGTAAGGTTGTAGCTCAACAGCTTGTTGGGATCCACGATGATATGATACTGCTTCACAAGTCCGCCGAAGCTGTTCACTTCCGTTACGCCGGGCACTGTGCGCAGTTGTGGCTTGATGATCCAGTCCTGGATTGAGCGAAGTCCCATGAGGTCAAGACTATCGCTTTCAAGGAAGTACTGATAGATTTCTCCCATCCCCGAAGCGATTGGCCCCATCTCCGGTTCGGGAACCGTCGGCGGGAGAGACTGCCTTGCTTTCTGGAGTCGTTCAAGAACAAGTTGCCGAGCGAAATAGATATCCACGCCATCTTCAAACACAACCGTTATCACGCTCAACCCATACTTGGAAATTGACCTGACTTCGGTGAGGCGAGGAAGGCCGTTCATTGCCACCTCGATGGGGAAGGTGACAAGCTTCTCCACCTCGACGGGGGAAAGCCCGTGTGCTTCGGCAATGATTTGCACTTGAACATTCGTCACATCGGGGAACGCATCAATGGGAATGTTGTTCAGCGAATACAACCCGAGAGCGGCAAGCAGGATTGTCATTGCAGCAACGAGCAAGCGCTGCTTGAGAGCAAAGTCTATTATTCGATCAATCATTTGATTCTCCGACGACTAATGTTCTTCACCAAACGTTTCCTTGGCAAGCTCCGACTTGAGGAAGAAGCCGCCTTTGACAACAATTCTCTCTCCCACAAGCAAGCCGTCAAGAACCTCGGCAAACTCTCTTGTCTCAACTCCGGTGCGAACATCCCGGCGTTCAAATGTTGTATCATTCAGAGCGATGAAGACAAAATGCTTCTCGGTTTCTCCGAGAAGTGCGCTTGCCGGAATCTTGATCGTCTCTTTCCCGAATTGGGTCTGGACGTTTACCGTGCAGAACATCTCCGGCTTGAGTCTCCCGCGCTTGTTTGGAACGTCGACTCGTGCCTTTACGGTTCGGGTTCTCTCGTCCAGCACATTGTAGATTGTTGAGATCGACCCCGGGAAGGAATCGGGATATGCAGCGACGATCACAAATGCTTTCATTCCTGCACGCACAAGGGGGAGGTCCTTCTCATAGAGGTCGGCAAGTACCCACAGTGTCGAAAGGTCTGCAAGCTCAAAAAGCTCAGTGCCAACTTGCACATAGGCGCCACGACGAACATTGCTCTTGATGATGGTTCCTGCGAAGGGTGCTCGAATGTGAAGATGTGATTGAGGAACCCGGTTGACTTCCAGGTCATCCACCTCTGCATCGCTCAAACCGATGACGATAAGTTTTTGCTTTGCTGACTCGTAGATTGCCCTTGCCGCCACGCTGTCATCACTCGCTTTGGACCGAGAACGTTTCCAACGCTCGGATGCCTGCAGGAATTCGTTCTGCAATGACAGGAATTCCTGGCTGAACAGTTCGAGAAGAACTGCGTCCTTGCCAGCGTAGTCATTGGTGAAGGCAGAGACATTTTCTATTCTTCCGCTGACACGGGCGGTGATTTGAGCAAGGTGACGCTCGTCGAAGCTGACATTGCCGGGCAGTGAAAGTGGAACAGCGACGGACTTTCTTTGAACAGACTCGACTTTTATCCCGGCATGGAAAACCTTGTGCCTGTCGAGATGAACAACTGTTCCCGCAGCTTCCTCCTTCATGTGTTCATTGTGGTCTTCGTCTGACTCTTTGGCTTGTTGCCGACAACCCGAAAGGGTAATGACTGCAGCAAGCGTAATGGCAAGTGCGTATGTCGTGTATGTCATGCTCAATCTCCTGAAGAAAACAAAGTGTCAAAGGGCAATTCACCGGACGCTTCCAATGCGGCAAGTGCTGCGGCGTGGTTGTACATCGCTCGAAGATGTTCGACTTGCGTTGCCTGATACGTGCGATAGATATCAAGCAAGTTGAGAATGTCTAGCTGGCTGTTCTGATACTGATTGATGGCGCTGGAGAGAATGTCGTCAGCATCCGCAAGAAGCGACGTATCGAAGGTGATCAATTGAGATTGCGTGGTTTTGACCGCCTCGATTGCGTTGCGAATGCTTGCCTGCACCTGCAACGCTACGGCGTTCTGGTTCAATCTTGCAGCATCCCCGAGCACACGAGCTTCTTGAACTTGCCCGGCAGGTTCCTGCCAGAACCAGAGAGGGAGAGTCGCCTTTAATTCGATCCCCCACAATGGAGCAACACTTCCACGGCGCTGATGTGCAAGACCAAGCTGGAAGTCCGGTAAGTATGTTGTCCTTGCCAGAGAGAGTATTTGGTCTTGGCGTTGGATACCAAGCTCTGCAATTCGCATTGTGGAGCTACGCTCACTGAGTGAAGCGGCGACCGAGTCGAGGTTCAAATGCAAAGGCAGCGTAGGGAAGTCATCGATGAGCACGATTGGCTGTTCAGCATCTCTGCCTAAGAGGAGATTGAGTTCACGCTTGTGTCGCTGCTGCTCTCGTTGCGCTTCGATGATATCATTCGTCAACCGTGCATGTTCGACTTTGGCTCGAAGGATTTCAAGGTACGAACTCGTCCCGGCCTGGTACTTTGCATTGAGCTGTTCCTGGAGGTCTCGGAAAAGAATGATCTGCCGGTCCAGATTCTTGACAACCCTTTGACTTAGGAGCAATCGGAAGTATGTCTGTTTTACCTCAGCGGCAATGAGAACAACTGCCCTGCCATAGCGAAGACGTGCAACTTGCACCTCGGTTGAGGCGACGTCAATCCTTGCGCTCCTCTTGGTTGGGAACTCAATTGGTTGGGTGATGCTGATGTCTCTTTCGTTGGCCTCGTTCGGTTTGAGAATAGATTGACTTTCGTTCCAGGCAACGCCAAGTTCAGGATTTGGAATTCGTCCCGCCTGCAAGATGCGGGCGTCCGCAACTTCCTGAAACTTGCCGGCTTTGAGAACCGTTGGATTGTTCTGTAGTGCCACGATGATGGCATCAGAGAGGGAGAGTCGATCCTGGGTTTGTGCCCGTGCGGACATTGTGCCCATGAGCAAAAGCAATCCCGCCCGAATGAAATACATTCTCAAGGCGAACCTCGCTGCAAAGTGATAATTAGTTGAATAACTGAGATTATGGAGTTGGTCGTCGTATGCGACTGAGCAACTCCCGTAGGAATCTGCTTACGCAGTTATGGGAGGGCGAAACACCGACTTCTTTGGCGGTGAAGGAACCGTGAAAGAGAAAGAGGCGAAAGGCGGTTCAGCAGCCTGCGCGTAGCTGGGGGTGGCCGTTCTATGCACGACCGCAGGAACGTGACAGACACAAGAGCAAGCAGAAGAGCCCATAGTAGATGGAGACTTTGTTGAGGAATCATGATTCCCCGACAGTGAACACACTAACGAGCTGCAACTATTCTCTGTTGTCCCATTCAGACAATCGGTATCGCCACACCAAACGATTGAGGCTGTAAAGCAAAAAAAGATAAGTATTTGGCTGAAAGTCATCATAAGACTAAAGGAATATATCTAATCGGCATCGCAATTCCAAAAAACTGAGAGAGACGGTCTGAAACCGCAAATAACGCTAACTGTTGAAACGGCGAAGACATGCAACGTAATGATGAATGCCATGACTCTCATGAATTTAACATTCGAAGAGATGTCATGAAATGAAACCGAAGATATTCTTTCCTACCATCATTCACAAAAAATCACGTCATTACTGTAGCTCCCTTTCAGGAGCCCCGTCTTTCCCGACTTGTCTCAAGAGGAGAATGTAATGTTCGTTCCGCGTGTGCGGGTTATTCTGTTGTGCCTCTCTATGGTCCCGGACATTTATGCGACCGGAAATGACATGAATGCCACGCAGCCCCCGATGGCGGAAATCAAACCGCATGTGTTGGAGAAACACGGTCATATCCGCATCGACAATTACTACTGGCTGCGCGAGCGTGACAATCCGCAGGTTCTTGAATATCTCAAAGCTGAAAATCGCTACACCGATGCCGTGATGGCTCCGGTGAAGCAACTTGAGCAGAAGTTGTTCGATGAAATGAAGGATCGCATCAAGCAGACCGACCTTTCTGTTCCATACAAAATGGATGACTACTTCTACTACACTAAATACGAGAGCGGTAAAGAATACCCCATCTACTGCCGGAAACGGGGCTCACTTGATGCGCTGGAAGAAGTGATGCTCGATGGAAACGAGATGGCGAAAGGCCACGGCTTCTTCAACATAGGAAGTACGGCAGTCAGTTTTCAGCAGGATATCGTTGCTTTCACTGTTGACACTGTTGGACGCCGCTTCTATACAATCCGTTTCAAGGATCTCAGATCCGGTGAAATCATGCCGGACGAGATACGCTCATCTACCGCAAATATCGCATGGGCAAACGACAACACAACTCTTTTTTATACGAAGCAGGATCCGGCCACCCTGCGGGCCCATAGAGTGTACCGTCATACGTTAGGTACAGACGCATCGAAGGACACTCTCGTTTATGAGGAAGAGGATAGCACGTTCAGTTGCAGCGTCTTCCGGACGAAATCCAAACAATACATAATGATTGCTTCACGGCAGACCCTCAGTACGGAGTATCGCTACTGTGATGCCAACACGCCGGACGGCCAGTTCAGAATCATTATGTCCAGAATGGATAATCACGAGTACTCCGTTGAACATTTCGAGAGCAACTTTTACATCCGGACGAATTACAAGGCAAAGAATTTCCGTCTGATGCGAACACCGGTATTGGACACGCGCATGCTTTCCTGGAGAGATGTGATTGTTCACAGGCGAGGTACGCTGCTGGAAGGATTCGCGATCTTCAAGGACTTTCTTGTTGTTACAGAGCGAAAGAACGGTCTGCGCCAGATACGCGTTCTTCCCTGGAGCGGCGGCGAGCATTACATCCAGTTCGACGAGAGTGTCTACGCTGTAGGTGTCGGAATCAACCCGGATTTTGACACACATCTGCTTCGCTACAATTACCAATCATTGATCACTCCCAACTCCGTTGTTGAGTATGACATGGCGAGGCGGACGAGGACGGTGTTGAAGCAGGATGAAGTGTTGGGGGGCTACAATCCCGACAGGTACCAAACGGAGCGTGTGTTTGCAAAAGCGCCTGACGGACTCCTTGTCCCGATCTCGCTTGTCTATAAAAAGGGGATGAGAAGAAACGCAGACAATCCGTTGGTGCTGTATGGCTACGGCTCGTACGGCATAAGCACGGACGCGACGTTCGCATCCAACCGGCTGAGTCTGCTCGACCGCGGGTTCATCTATGCTATCGCGCATGTTCGCGGGGGGCAGGAGCTTGGGCGCGAGTGGTATGAAGACGGAAAGATGCTGAGGAAAAAGAACACCTTCACCGACTTCATTGCGTGTGCCGAATTTCTCATTCAAGAACGGTATACAACTCCCCGGAAACTCTTTGCACAGGGAGGAAGTGCCGGCGGCCTGTTGATGGGCGCGGTGATGAATATGGCGCCCAACTTCTTCAAGGGGATTGTAGCAACCGTTCCCTTTGTTGATGTCGTCACGACGATGCTTGACGAGACGATTCCGCTGACAACATCGGAGTATGACGAATGGGGAAATCCGAACGAAAAAGAACACTACGACTACATGCTTTCATATTCCCCCTATGATAACGTTGAGGCAAAGAACTATCCCAACCTGTTGGTGATGACGGGGTTGCATGACTCGCAGGTACAATACTGGGAGCCGGCCAAATGGGTTGCAAAACTCCGTGCTCTGAAAACCGACAACAATCTGCTTCTCCTCAAGACAAACATGGAAGCCGGACACGGCGGCTCCTCCGGCAGGTTTCGCAGGCTCCGCGAAACTGCGCTGCAATACGCGTTCATATTGCATCTCGTCGGGATAACAAGATAGCATGAACCGATCCCAACATCAGAATCCCGCCGGATTCAAACCCTTGCCGCTATTCACAAAAATCCTGCTTGTCACGGCGGGAACGATATCGCTCGGCGTCGGCATCGTCGGGGCGTTTCTTCCTGTGCTGCCGACAACGCCGTTTGTGCTGCTTGCCGCAATCTGCTACGTTCGCAGTTCGCAACGTTTGTACGAGCGCCTGATGCAAAGCCGGTTTGCAAGCAAGCATGTCCACAACGTGCTGGCCGGGAAGGGCATTCCGCTCTCGGTCAAAGTCATTTCACTTTCTATCTCTGCAGTCATGATCGGGTATGTGAGCATCTTCGTGACGGAACATTTCGTCGTTCGCATGTTGCTCGGCCTGCTGTATCTCGTACAACTCGGGTTTATGTTGAAGATGAAGACCCTGAAGCATCATCAGGCAGAAGCCGATTTTCCTGAAGGCCGTTTGCTGGACGAGGCGTGATTCGTTTTCTACCGGAAGATGTATGCGGAGAAGTCTGTCGATTTTCGTATCTTCTTGATGCTGTTCTCACAAACTGAAAGATACGATCATGCAAATCGGAATTGTCGGACTTCCGTTTTCCGGAAAATCCACGCTCTTCCAAACCATCACGAAATCCCACTTTGATCCCGCGGCTCTTGGCAAGGCTGAAGCCCATCATGCCGTTGTGAAAGTGCCCGATGCCCGGCTGGATGAGTGTTCCCGAATCTTTTCCCCGAAACGGACAGTCAACGCTACCATTGAATTTGTCGATGTTGTTGGATTGAAAAAAGGCGAAACGGGCTCGACGCAATTCACAACGAACTTTCTCTCCAACGTCAAGACGAACGACGCGCTTGTTCAGGTTGTACGCCTCTTTGCGAATGATGCCGTACCGCATCCCGACGGAACGATTGACGCACAACGGGATATTGATTCCTTCGAAACAGAGTTCATACTTTCGGATCTCGCCGTTGTGGAGAACCGGGTCGAGCGGCTGAAGAAGCAGGTGATGAAGTCGGGAGATGAGTTGGGCAAACGCGAACTGCCAGTGTTGGAGAAATGCAAACACATTCTTGACTCGGCAACACCGCTGCGCGAACATGACTTCTCGAAAGAAGAACTTCAATTGCTGAAGACGTATCAGCTTCTCTCCATCAAACCGATGTTGATCGCCTTGAACCTTGATGAATCGCAGCGCGATCAGGCCGATTCTCTGCGCAAAAAGGTCGCCGAACTGAAGGAAGGGAAGCATACGAAAGTCGTTTCCTTCTTCGGCAAGATCGAAATGGAGATGTCGGAACTTGCGGATGAAGAAGCCTCTGTATTCATGCAGGAATACGGCATCACCGAGTCTGCGCTTGACACACTGATTCGCGAGTCGTATGCAATGCTTGGCTTACAGTCATTCTTCACGGTTGGCGAAGACGAATGCCGTGCATGGACGATACGACGCGGGATGACAGCGCAGGAGGCGGCGGGCGTTATTCATTCTGACTTCTTTGCAAAGTTCATCCGTGCCGAGGTCGTGCATTATGATGATTTCATTGCCCACGGCGGTTCGTTTGCGAAAGCAAAAGAGGCAGGCGTGTGGAGACTTGAGGGAAAAGAGTACATTGTGAAAGACGGGGATATAATTTCGATTCGACACGGTTAAGCAGGACGACGACATCCATGTATGCAACAACGCCATCTCCGCCGGTTGACAGGCTGAGATGGCGTTGACGCTTTTGGAGAATGAATTACGAAGTCTTCTGCCGGATTTGCTTCGCCGCGAGGTTGCGCACGTAGTACATTTTTGAGCGACGCACTGAACCCTCCTTCACCCGCTCGATCTTAGCGATGCGTGGGGAGTGAAGGGGGAAAATACGCTCAACGCCCACCCCATCCGAAACCTTCCTGACAGTAAATGTTGCGCTCATGCCCGACCCGTGGCGGCCTATCACGACCCCTTGAAACTGCTGGATACGTTCCTTGTCCCCTTCGATGACCCGCACATGTACGTTGATGGTATCTCCTGCGGAGAACGCCGGAAGATCGCTCTTCATTTGCGTCGCATCCACTAACTTTAGCTTTTCCATGACTCCTTCTCCAAACTACGTATGTTATGATTGTTCAAGTAAATCTTTCCGGCGTTCCTCGGTGCGTTTTAGTCGCTGCTCCGCGCGCCATGCTTCAATTTCTTTATGATTGCCCGAAAGCAGAACATCGGGCACTTTCATTCCGTTGAACTCTTCAGGACGGGTGTACTGGGGTCCATCAAGCACACCGTGTTGGAATGAATCCGTCAACAACGATTCGCCGTCACCAATGACGCCGGGAATCAGCCGCACGATAGCGTCGATAAGCACAAGCGCCGGAAGTTCTCCCCCCGTCAGCACATAATCGCCGATGGAGATTTCCCTCGTGATAAGTGCTTCCCGGATGCGCTCATCGATTCCCTTGTAATGCCCGCACAACAGAAGGAGGTTATCCTTCAGTGAGAATTCGTTAGCGATCTTTTGTGTTAACCTTTCGCCATCGGCACTGAGGTAGATCACCTCATCGTAGTGCCGCTTCTTCTGCAGGGATTTGATGCACGCAAACACCGGCTCGGCCTTCAGGATCATTCCCGCGCCGCCGCCGTACGGCGTATCGTCGATCGTTCGATGTTTGTCGGTTGCAAAGTCCCGGAGGTCGTGCAGTTCGATCTCGACGATCCCCTTTGCCTTCGCCCGCTTGATGATGCTTTCGTTCAGCGGACTGTGCATCAGATTGGGAAATCCTGTAACCACATCAATCCGCATCGGGTGCCTCCGACTCTTCGGCAGACTCGTCGAGCATTCCCTCAATAAGTCGTACCGTCATCGTTCCGGATTCCATGTCGATCTTCTTGATGAACTCTTTTACTGCTGGGAGCAGAACCTCGTTGCCGTACCGCTCCACGACGTACACATCGTTTGCAGGATATTTGAGAACATCTTTCACGACACCGATTGCCTCGTCATTCTCGCCAATGACGCGCAACCCGATAATGTTGTGAATGAAGTAACTTCCCTTCGGAAGTCGGACTGCATCCTTCTCATCTACAAAGAGAAGTGAACCGACGAGCTTTTCTGCTGCAGTTCTATCCGTAATGCCCCGGAGGGTAATGCGCACGCCCCGCGGCTCAACACGAGCCGATAGAATGCCATAGTCGGCCACCTGAGCATCGGTCGGGCCGACCAGCACGTGTTTCAGTTTTCTAAACCGCGCCGGATTGGTCGTCATGGGAAGCACAACAAGTTCACCCCTGATGCCGAACGGCTTGACGATTTTGCCGACTGCTAACAGTGTTCGACTGCTCAATTCCTTCGCAAAGGCTTAGTCTGCAATCTCCAGAATTGCCCGTTTACCTTCCTTGGCTGCAACTGCCGCAAGCAATGTACGCATTGCCTGTGCTGTTCTGCCTTTTCGTCCGATCACTTTGCCGACATCTGCCTGCCCCACTTGAAGTTTGAATATCACCTTGCCGTCTTTCTCTTCCTGGTCGAGAATGACTTGCTCGGGATTATCCACGAGATGTTTGGCGATGAACGTTACAAATTCTCGCATAGCGCGCCTCTTGAGTTGGTTGTTAGATCTTACCTGTCCTAAGACCGCCGTGCACTCCTTGCACATGGTCTTTAAGATCTGACGTCTGTACGACAACCCCCGCCCTGTCGTGCGGGATGTTGCCAGCGAGAAGCCTGCTCGCCTCCGTGCGAGTTAGGTCAGGCCGCGGCAGTTCCTGGTTCTGCCGGTGCCGGCTCGCCGCCGGCACTTTTTCGAGCCTTACGTTTTGCAGCAAGACGACGTGCTTTGCGCGCTTCATCGCGCTGTTGCTTTTCAGCCTGCGCCATTTGCCACTTCTCCATAGTGCTCGCAATTGTGGCTTCGTCCGTTCCTTTCTTGAGCAGGCTCCACTTCAGCCATGTGCCGTTCCGTTGCAGCAAACTGCGCAAGGTATCCGTGGGTCGCGCTCCGGTCTTCAGCCAATACATCAACCGCTGTTCTTTTGTTTCAATAAGCATCGGATTGCGCAGGGGCTCGTAGCGGCCGATTATTTCCAGAAACTTGCCGTTACGGGCTGCACGCGAATCCGCCGCGACGATGTGGTACTGCGGCATTTTCTTCTTGCCGACTCGTCGCAATCTGATACGTACTGCCAATGGTTCCTCCTCTATGTTTGAACATTCTGTAGAGTAGTCATGCCTCCGCTCCTCGCCGGACGAGCGGATTCACTTTCTTGCATCTCAAAACGCCGCTTTCATGCGTTGGGACATCTTGAACTTACCGCCCCCTTTTCCGAAACTCTTCATCATCTTTTGCATTTGCTCGAACTGCTTGATGAGTTTGTTGACTTCCTGAACCGATGTTCCGCTTCCGATCGCAATCCGCTTGCGCCTGCTGCCGTTCAGCACGTCGGGATTGTCCCGCTCCTTTTTCGTCATTGATTGAATGATGGCTTCGATGCGAACAAGTTCCTTGTCATCAACATTCACATCCTTCGGCAACTTGTTCATACCGGGCAGCATTCCCATCACCTGGCTGAGCGGCCCCATCTTCTTGATTTCCTGAAGCTGATCGAGAAAATCCTCGAACGTAAATTGCGACTTTCGAAGCTTTTGTTCAAGCTTGACTGCCTTCGCCTGATCGAACGTCTGTTGTGCCTTCTCGACAAGCGTGACTATATCGCCCATGCCGAGAATGCGGCCTGCAAGCCGTTCGGGGTGAAACTTCTCCAGCGCATCAAGTTTCTCCCCCACACTGATAAACTTGATTGGCTTGCCGACAGTTGCACGCAACGAGAGTGCGGCACCACCCCGCGCATCGCCGTCCATTTTGGTCAGTACCGCGCCATCGAAATTCAGGCGGTCGTTGAACGCCTTTGCCGTGTTAACGGCATCCTGCCCTGTCATGGCATCGACGACGAAGAGGATTTCATTCGGTTTGGTCGAGGCCTTGATCTCCTCAACTTCCTTCATCATCTCTTCATCAACGTGCAGGCGTCCTGCGGTGTCGATAATGACAACATCGCGGGCATTCTTTCGGGCGTGGTCGATGGATTGCTTTGCAATCTTCACGGCGCCGGAATCCCGTTCGGAATACACCGGAACGGATATCTGTTTTCCGAGCGTAATCAGTTGATCGATTGCGGCAGGCCGGTACACATCTGCGGCAACGAGCAGCGGGCTTCGACCCTGACCCTTCAGGTGGTTGGCCAACTTTCCTGCGAACGTCGTTTTGCCCGATCCCTGCAATCCCGCCACCAGAATAACCGATGGCGGCATTGATGAGAACGAAAGCTCGACTTTCTTTTCGCCCAGTAACCGTACCAACTCGTCGTAGATGATCTTGACAATGAGTTGCCCGGGGGTAATACTGGAAAGAACTTCTGCCCCGACTGCCCTTCTCTGGACGTCATCTACGAACTGTTTTGCAACTTTGTAGTTGACATCGGCATCAAGCAGCACTCGCCGGACTTCACGGAGAGTTTCAGCGACGTTTGCCTCTGAAATCTTTCCCTGACCCCGCAGCTTCTTCAGCACCCCATCTAATTTCTGACTCAGATCTTCAAACATCGGCCAAACAGGAGAAGTAGCACAAGAACAGAATCGTACCCATCAAGATGGGTGATTAAAGTACAGAAAAACAAGAAGTTAAGCAAGGCAGTCAGATTAAGAATTGTTGAGCTTGACTGGCATTTCCGCGCTTCTTTGCCTTGAAACTCACGCACCAATTGGGTAGAATGAATTACGCATTTTCTGTCAAAACTGCTTGTAGGGAACTTGATTGTGACAAGACTTCAGACACTCGTCTTAGCCCTTCCGTTCTGTTTCTCCGGAGCCGCTGCTTTTGCATCCACCTCAAATGATTTGGTTGAGAAGGGGTGGAAGGCGCTTGAGCAGGCCGCGACCTCGGGAGGCGGACCATCCGAAGCTGAGATGTATTTCAAGACGGCAATCGACTCGGATAAATCCAACACGCGGGCCTATCTCGGGCTTTCCTTATTATATGAGATGCAAGAACGGAAACCCGAAGCGTGGAATGCGTTTCGAAACGTGCTCACGACGGAGAAGAACTATTACCCCTATCTCTCGGCGCAATGGCTTTACACATGGGACGACAAGCTGCGCAATTTGCCGAACTCCGGAATGATCGAGCTTCTGAAGCAACTCAGCGTCAACGCAAACCCTGACGGCATGATAAAAGCTCAGGCAGCCGAGCAACTTGGCACACACTTCATGAACCGGGGCGACCTGCCGCAGGCACGAGGCTGGTTCAATACAATGAATGCTATCACACAGTGGATGGTGATCGGGCCGTTTGATAATATCTCAGCGTCGGGGTTTGACAAGGTGTTTCCTTTGGAATATGAATTTGATTTGTCAAGAACGTACGAGGGGAAGAACGGCATTCCGGCCTCGTGGTTCGAGCCGAAGGCGATGCGATTTGACCGGTGGGTCGATTTCACGCGTTACTTTGCTTTCTCGCAGGCGGTGTACTATGCCAATAATTTCGTTTTCTCCCCGAAGAAGCAACCTGCGTGGATACGCATCGGAACGTCGGGATCGTTGAAAACTTTTCTGAACGATGAGGAGATCATTCAGTATTTCGATGAGAACAACAATGATCTCGACACCTATATCATCGAAACGGAACTGCAGGAGGGATGGAACCGCCTGCTCATCAAATGCGGCTACTCCGAAATCACGCGCTGCAATTTCATGGTACGCGTCACCGACTCGTCCGGTAATCCTATCGACGGATTGCAAATCTCTCTTTCTCCACAATCATATACAATGAAGCCGGGCGCCCCGAGCAGGCATGTCGAGAATTTTGCCGAGGCGTTCTTCAAGGGAGAAATCAGGAATCATCCGGAGCGGCTGGAAAATTACGTTCTTCTTGCCCAAGTCTACCTCATGAATGACAAAGCTGTTGAGGCCGAACTGCAGTTGCGGCACGCTCTGAAACGTTCTCCCAACAACATTCTCCTGCTGAACAAAATGCTTGAGGCATACATTCGCGGACAGAAGTTCGACGAGATGACACAAACGCTCGAGAGACTGTTGACCATTCACCCGAACGTACCTTCGGCAATTCTGTACACGTTGCAACGTGCCATTGAGAACGAGGATTTCGAAACAGCCGAGAAGTCATTGCAACAATTGAAGTCGCTTCTGCCGAATTCCGAGCAGGCATATCGTCAGGAGATTGCCTTCTATAGTAAGAAGAAACAGAACGAGAAGGTGATTGAACTGAACAAAGAGGCATATGCGAAACATCCCGATGTCTGGGAGTTCGCATATCTCGAAGCGACGTTTGCCCAAACACGGCAGCGCAATACCGATCGCGCAAAGCAGATCGTTGCGCAATATCTGAAGAACAACTACAACGCAAACGTATTAAGCACGCTTGCGGAGTACAGCCTCGCTTCAAGCCTTTCCGAGTGGGAATCGTGCTATGCGAAGATGATCGAACTGGAACCGGCTGCGCCGGGCTATTACTACAAAATGGCGAAAGTGTATTCCTCGCTCGAGTTGTACGACAAAGCCGTACAGGCAATACGCCGCGCAATCGACATTTGCCCTAACAGCGACTCATACTGGTCGGAACTGGGTGAGCTGTATCGCATCCGGAAAGACAATCTTCAGGCGATGGAGGCTTATCAATCGGCGTTGAAATTCAATCCCGCCAACTACGATGCGCGTGAAAAGCTGCGCGAGTTGCAGGGGAAGAAATCGATCTTTTCACATTTTCAATCTGCAAGCATAGACAGCGCGATCAAGGCCTCACCTAAATCGGGCGACTATCCGAATGATAACGGCGTCATCTTGCTGGACGATACGAAGCGTGTTGTGTTCGACAAGGGAACGTCAATGTCGCAACACGAATTGCTTGTGAAACTCTTCAACAAAACAGGGATTGACCAATACAAGGAGTTCGGCGTTCCGTACAATCCCTACACGGAAACGCTTATCATTGAAAAGGCTGTTGTCATCAAAAAGGACGGGTCGGAGGTGAAGGCCGACATTTCAAGAAATGCGATGGTGTTCAAACAGCTTGAGGAGAATGACTGCATTCATATCAAGTGGAAAACAAAGAACTACTACAACGGACGGCTTTCCAATCAATTCTGGGACGAAAACTATTTCAACGGCGGATACCCCGTTTTGCTTGCGCGATACAGTCTGCTTGTCCCCGAACGACTCGCGTTCAACCACCGGACGCAACACATGCCCGATAGTCCTGTGAAACGAACAACCGAAGACGGCTTGCTGTACGAATGGACAGCCGGCAACGAGCCGGCAATTGTGTACGAGGCAGACATGCCTCCGCTCACCGACGTTGCAAAGGTGCTGTATATTTCCAGCATCCAGTCGTGGGACTATTTGGTGGATTGGTACACCGATCTGGCGAGAACCAAGACACGCAGCACGTTTGAAATACGCGAACAGGTTGAGGAATTGTTTGAAGGGAAGAAGCATCTTTCGGAAGAAGAGAAAATCAGGATCGTGTACAACTTCATCACCGAGAATATCCGGTACAGCAGCGTCCCCTTCAGGCAGTCGCCGCTTGTGCCGCAGAAAGCGCGGGATGTTCTTGTAAATCGTATAGGCGATTGCAAGGATGTTGCGACGCTGTGTATTGCCATGCTGCGTGAAGTCGGCATCACGGCGCATCATGTTCTCGTCAACACGGCCGATCAGGGATCGAATGCAAACATTCTTCCCACCATTGCGTTCAATCATGCGATCGCTGCAGTGGAAACTGAGCAAGGAATCCGCTATCTCGATTTGACGGCGAATAACTTTCCGTACGGCTCAGCCCCGTTTCCCGACATTAATGCGTTCGCTCTTCTGATTGCCCCGAACAACACGAAGCCAGAGTATCTCGGCAAGAAGGAATTCAGTCCCACCAACGTGCATCGCACAACAACGGTAACGATTGCCGCCGACAACAGCATCAGCGTCAGGCATGAATCGAAAAGAACTGGCGAAGAGACGGCGAGCGTGCGGTATTTCTATCGCGACAAAAGCCAACAGGACAGGGAGAAAGTCTATGTGCAGGAACTGACTGCGGATTTCCCGAACGTACGGTTGACATCGTTGAATTTCACCGGACTTGATACCGTAACGAATGTTGTGACCGTGAGTTCCGGATTCGAAGTGCCCGACTATGTGTCCGAGTCGGGAAGGTTCAAGTTTCTCAAGCTTCCGTGGGCCGACAAGCTTGGCCCGAACCCGGCCCTCGTGTATGAGAGCCGTATGTATCCGATTGTGGATTATGGCCATGAAGACACGTTGCGAGAGCAGATCACCGTGAAGTTTCCCAAAGGATATGCTGTGGAAGGCCTTGCCCCGAAGGTAAGACTCTCCTCACCTGCGGCGGAGTATTCGGTTGTGTACAAACTTTCCGGTAACTCGCTGCTTGCAACGCGGGAGTTTATCAGAAAGAAGAATACTGTTTCGCCCGAGGAATACGCTGCGTACAGAAAGTTCTACAACGATGTGCTGAAAGAAGATACAAGGCAGATTGTGTTGAGGAAGAAATGAAACGGTATCGCGTATACGCAGACACGTCTGTTTTCGGAGGATGCTTTGACGACGAGTTTTCGTATGAGAGTATAAAATTCTTCGAAGAAGTGGCACAGCGGAAGTTCATACTGGTCTTGTCATAGGTAACATTGCGCGAATTAAACGAAGCCCCAGAGCATGTGCAAAGAACACTTGAGAAGATCCCAGCAGACACCATCGAAGTAGTTGATGATGCGGAAGAGATTACATTGTTACGCGATTCATATATTGAAGCGGGTGTGCTTGGGCGGGCAAGCGCTGACGATGCAGAACACATCGCAGCGGCTTCGGTCGCAGAGGCAGACTTCGTGGTAAGCTGGAACTTCAAACATATTGTTCACTACGAGAAAATACAGGGCTTTCAAGCTGTGAATCTTCTGAAAGGGTATAAACCAATTCGTATTTATTCACCGAGGGAGGTGGTCGAGTCATGAAGAGGGGAAAGAAATTCGATGCCGTTCAAATGAAGTGGGAAGTACAACGGAAGATCGCCGAGGAGTTTGCCAATGTTCCGGCATCGGAGGCGCGTAGGATTCAAATGGAACGAATCAAAAAGAACCCCATCCTTGGCGAGATTGTTCGCAAGGCGAGAAAAGGAACGGTTGCAGGTAAATGATGCAAGTCCTGAAGATATTCCTCGTGTTGGCCTTCCTTCTCGATTGCTCGCTCGCTCAACAACGCATCTCCAGCGCCTTCAAAATAGCCCGCCTGAAATACTCCGGCGGCGGCGATTGGTACAACGATCAATCGGCGGAAGTCAACCTGCTGAGATTTGTCAGGGAGAACACCACCATTCACGTCGAGCCGACGTATGAATTTGTGGATCTGAACAGCGAGCAACTCTTCACATACCCGATGCTGTTCATGACAGGACACGGCAATATCTCGTTCAGCGAACAGGAAGTTCGCCGTCTGCGAACGTATTTGGAGAATGGCGGCTTCCTCTATGCCGATGACGATTACGGAATGGATAAAGCATTTCGCCGCGAGATGAAGAAAATTTTTCCGGGACAGGAACTCGTCGAGATGCCGTTCAGCCACGGCATCTACCGGAGCCGGTTCGAGTTTCCGAACGGCCCACCCAAAACGCATGAACACGACGGTAAGCCGGCGCAGGGCTTCGGGCTGTTTCACAACGGGCGGCTTGTGGTGTACTATACGTACGAGTCCAACCCGAGCGACGGCTGGGCCGATCCCGAAGTTCACAACAACACTCCCCAGAAGCGGGAAGAGGCATTGAAGTTCGGAACAAACATCATCGTGTGGGCGTTGACGAATTGAGAGCTAATCTGTGAACTGCGAATGAGCGAAAACACGCCGAAAATACTCAGCGAGTTGATTGTCCGACTTGCATCCGTACGGAAGAAAGAGAATTCATCTTCACTTCTTTACGGCATCCTGTTTTCTGCTTCCTTGATTGTCGGCGCTGCGGGATTTGTGATTCTTGTTGAGCAGATATTCTATCTGCCGGTTCCGGCCAGAACGATCATTTTCTGGGTCGTCATTGCTGTGTCGGTTGGCTTGCTTGCATGGTTTGTTCTTCGCCCGCTGCTGAAGCGGTTCGAATTGCTACCGGCAGAAAGCAATGCACAAACGGCGGAGAAAGTCGGTAAAGCATTTCCGAACATCAACGACCATCTCATCAACATTCTTCAACTCTATAACGAGCGGGAGAGCAGCCGGTTCTACTCGCCCGATCTCATTGATGCATCATTCGAAGATGTCCGGAAGGAAATCGAGCCGGTTGATTTCACGGCCGCGGTGAGTTTTGCCCGTCCCCGAAAATGGGGGAGAATTCTCGGTATTGTAACAGGCATCGCATTACTCCTGTTGGCAGTGTTTCCTTCAGGATTCTTGGGAGCCGCGAACAGGCTCTGGCACTACACCGAATCATTTGAAGCGCCGCTGCCCTTCCGGTTCATCGTCGAGCCCGGCAACAAGGAAGTCGTGAAGGGTGCTTCTGTGCCGATTGTTGTGAAGGTGGAAGGCGTGCCTCAAAAGCAGATCACGCTTTCGTCAAAGCCGTCGGGTCAAATTCAGTTTGACGAGAAGACTCTTGCGGCCAACGCTGACGGCACGTTCAGCTACGAAATGCCCGCATTGAAATCCACGACACTATACCGGGTAAGTTCCGGCGACGTTTCCAGCGAGGAGTACACGCTGACGGTTATCGACAGGCCGATGGTGAAAATGCTGCGGCTGAATCTCGCGTTTCCGTCGTACGCGAAACTCTCTTCCCGCCAACTCGATGATAATGTCGGAGACGTGACGGCGCTCAAGGGAACACGGATCACGTTTTCTCTCGAAGCCAACAAACCACTCGCCGTGGCGAAACTCATGTTCTCACAACCGGCGAATGAAACGAAACCGAACGCACACTCTCTCACCGTTTCGGGAAGCAAAGCATCCGGTTCGCTTACGCTGCTCAAGGAGCAGACGTATTACATTCATCTCGTCGACGAGGAAAATGTCGCAAGCGCCGAGCCGATTGAGTACAGCCTCAAGATTGTGCCCGATGCATTCCCGACCGCACAGATTCTCTTTCCGGGAACGAACATCGACATCGCCGAAAACAGCCGGCTGAACATGCTGTACAAGATCACCGACGACTTCGGCTTCTCGTCGTTGCGTCTTGCCTACCGGCTCATTCAGTCGCGCTACGAACAGCCGTGGGAGGATTTTCGCTATCTCGCCGTTCCGATTCCGTCGGCAATCGTAACCGGGGGCGACATTGCCCATCTGTGGCCGCTTTCCGAACTCAATCTCGTTCCGGAAGATGTTGTGAGTTACTATCTCGAAGTGTTTGATAACGACAATATTTCCGGCCCGAAGTCAGGCCGGAGCGAAATCTACACACTTCGTCTTCCATCTCTCGAAGAAGTCTTTGCCGATCTCAACCAGTCGCACGATGTGAGTCTCGAAGCGATGAAGGAGTCGTTGAAGCAAGCGGAGGAAGCAAAGAAAGAACTTGAGCAGCTTCAGCAAGAGATGAGGAAGAACCAGCAGAAAATGGATTGGCAGCAGCAGAAAAAAGCCGAGGAGATGCTGAAGAAATATGAAGAGATTCAGAAGAAGATGGAGGAAGTGAACAAAACCATCAACGAGATGGTGCAGAAGATGGAGAAGAACGAGGTTCTCTCGCAAGAGACGCTCGAAAAATACCAGGAACTGCAACAGTTGATGGAGCAGATGAACTCGCCCGAGTTTGCCGAGGCGATGAAGAAAATGCAGCAGGCAATGCAGCAGATGAATACCGAGCAGATGCGGCAGGCGATGCAGAATTTCCAGTTCAACGAAGAGAACTTTCGGAAAAGCATCGAGCGGACGATGAATCTTCTGAAGCGGATACAAATCGAGCAAAAGGTCGACGAGGCGATCAAGCGTGCCGAAGAGATGATGAAGAAGCAGGAGGAATTGCAGAAGCAGACTGAACAGACGAATCCTTCTGACAGAAACAAACTCGACGATCTTGCCCAGCAACAGAAAGATCTGAAGGAAATGCTCGACCAATTGCAGAAGGAGCTTGCCGAGTTGCAGAAAAAGATGCAGGAATTCCCCGCCGAAATGCCTCTCGACGAGATGCAGAAAGCGCAGGAACAACTCGACCAGAGCCAGCTTGACGAGATGATGGAACAGATTGCCCAACAGATGCAGCAACAACAACTCTCGCAGGCAATGCAGAACCAGCAAAGTGCCCGGCAGAAGATGCAGCAATTCATGCAACAGATGCAGCAAATGCAGCAGGCGATGCGGCAGAACCAGCAGCGACAAATTGTTAACGAAATGCGGCGAGCATTGCAGGATGTGCTGAATCTCTCGAAGCGCCAGGAACAACTCAAGAACCAGTCGCAGCGCATGGAGCCGAACTCGCAGCAGTACCGCGACAACGCACAACAGCAGATGGATGTTCTGCGCGATCTTGCCAACGTCACGCAGGGACTTTCAC
>JAANMY010000778.1_pt1 | contig 41169 bp, 36 predicted proteins | sample 7279691 | NCBI WGS metagenome assembly JAANMY01 (sample SAMN14094543, study PRJNA606508) | bioreactor metagenome | isolation source: A lab-scale SPAN reactor treating ammonium-rich wastewater day 388 | place: Ireland: Galway | collected 2018-02-07 | reverse complement strand
AGGAAGACGCCCGATGCCTGATTTCGTCGTCGCCATCCCCGCCCGCTACGCGGCCTCTCGCTTGCCGGGCAAGCCCCTGCGCCTGTTGGGCGGCAAGCCGCTGGTCTGGCACGTCGCGCAACGTGCGCTGACCGCCGGCGCGCGCGAAGTCTGGGTGGCCGCCGATGACCCGCGCATCATCGAGGCGGTGCAGGGCGAAGGCGTGCGGGTGGCGATGACTTCGCCGGAGCATGCCTCCGGCACCGACCGCCTGGCCGAATGCGCGGACATCGCCGGCTGGCGGGAAGACGACATCGTGGTGAACCTGCAGGGCGATGAACCCTTCGCGCCGGCCGGCGGCATCCGCGCGGTGGCCGGGCTGCTGGCACGCAGTGGCTGCGAGATGGCGACGCTGGCCGCGCCGATCACCGACCGCGAAACCCTGTTCGACCCGAACGCGGTCAAGGTGGTCGCCGATGCCCACGAACGCGCCCTCTACTTCAGCCGCGCGCCGATCCCGTGGGACCGCGACGCCTTTTCGCAGGCCGGCGATGCCATGCCCGCCGGCGAATGGCTGCGGCATATCGGCATCTACGCCTACCGCGCCGGTTTCCTGCGCCGGTTCGCGCAGATGCCGCCGGGTCGGCTGGAACAGCTGGAAAAACTGGAACAGTTGCGCGTGCTCGAAGCTGGTTTCCGCATCGCCGTCGCGGCGACGCCCGAAAGCTTCCCGCCCGGCGTCGACACGCCGGAAGACCTCGCCCGCGCCGAGGTGCACCTGGCGAGCGGCGCATGAAGATCCTGATGGTCTGCATGGGCAACATCTGCCGCTCGCCGATGATGGAAGGCTGGCTGGCGGATGCCGTCGCGCGCGAGCCGCGGCTGGCCGGCCGGGTGCAGGTCGATTCGGCGGCCATCGGGCCGTGGCATGTCGGCAACCCGCCGGATCCGCGCGCCATCGCCACCGCCGCGCGCCACGGCATCGACATCGCCACGCAACGCGCGCGGCAGCTGCGCCCGGAGGATTTCGCCGGCTTCGACCTGCTGCTGTTCGCCGATGCCGAAACCCTGCGCGACGGGCGTGCGTTCGCGAGTGGGCGCGGGGAGGCGGCATCCGACCGCTATCTCGCGCATGGGCAGGCGTCGACGGTGCGCCCGACCTCGCCGACCCTTACTACGGCGACGACGCCGGTTTCGAAGCCGTCTGGCAGCGCGTGGTCGAAGGCGGTGAAGGCGTGATGCGGCGACTGCTGCGCGAGGGCGCGGCATAATCCCCGGGTGCCCGCGAAAAAAGCCCACGACGACGCTTTCGACGGCAAGGCCTATGCACGTGGCCTGACCGCCGCGCCCGGCGTCTACCGCATGTACGGCGCCGACGACGGCCTGCTCTACGTCGGCAAGGCGGCCTCGCTCAAGAAGCGCGTCGCCAGCTATTTCAGCAAGGCGCTGACGCATCGCACGGCGACGATGGTGGCGCAGATCGCGCGCATGGAGATCACCGTCACCCGCACGCCGGGCGAGGCGCTGCTGCTGGAAAACCAGCTGATCAAGACGCTCAAGCCGCGCTACAACGTGATGCTGCGCGATGACAAGAGCTACCCCTACGTGCTGATCACGCGCGAGCAGTTCCCGCGCATCGCCGCGCAGCGCGGCGCGCGTTCGCAGCCGGGGCGCTACTTCGGCCCCTACCCGAGCATGGGCGCGGTGCGCGAGACGCTCAACGTCATGCACAAGCTGTTCCAGCTGCGCAATTGCGAGGACAGCGTGTTCCGCAACCGCTCGCGGCCGTGCCTGCAGTACCAGATCGGTCGCTGCAGCGCGCCCTGCGTGGGGCTGGTGGAGGAAGCCGAATATGCCGATGCGGTGCGCCGCGCCGGCATGTTCCTCGAGGGCCGCAGCGAGGACCTGACCCGCGAACTGGCCAGCGACATGGAATCGGCGAGCGCCGCGTTGCAGTTCGAGCGCGCGGCGCGGATCCGCGACCTGCTGGCTTCGATCCGCTCGGTGCAGGCGCGGCAGTTCGTCGATGGCAACGCCGCCGAGCTCGACGTGCTGGCCTGTGCGCTGGAAGCCGGGCGTGCCTGCGTCACCGTGCTGTCCTTCCGCGATGGCCGCAACCTCGGCACGCGCAGCTATTTTCCCAAGCTCAACGGCGCCGACAGCGCGGAGGAGGTGCTCGGCGCCTTCGTGTCGCAGTACTACGCCGAGCAGCCCGCGCCGCGCGAGATCGTGCTGGACCGCGACATCCCCGACATCGACCTGCTGGAGGAAGCCTTCAGCACGGCGGCGGGCCGACGCGTGCAGATCAAGCACAGCGTCCGCAGCGAGCGGGCGGGTTACGTGGAACTGGTGCGCCGGAATGCACAGGTCGCTCTGGCCGCCGAGCTGTCGAGCCGCGCCGCGCAGGCCGCGCGCCTGTCCGACCTGCAATCGATGCTGTCGCTCGACGCACCGCCCGCGCGCATCGAGTGCTTCGACATCAGCCACACCATGGGCGAGGCGACGGTCGCGTCCTGCGTGGTGTTCGACGGCGAGGGCCCGGTGCGCAGCCAGTACCGCCGCTACAACATCGCCGGCATCGAACCGGGCGACGACTACGCCGCCATGCAGCAGGCGCTGGAGCGGCGCTTCCGGCGCGCAGCGGAGGAGGGCGGCGTACTGCCCGACCTGCTGCTGATCGACGGCGGTGCCGGCCAGCTCGGGCGTGCGAAGCAGGTACTGGCCGACCTTGGCATAGACGGTGTCCGCCTGGTCGGCGTGGCCAAGGGCGTCGAGCGCAAGGCCGGCCACGAGACGCTGGTGCTGCCCGATGGCCGCGAACTGACCCCGGGCGTGCAGTCGCCGGGCCTGCAGCTGATCCAGCAGGTGCGCGACGAGGCACACCGGTTCGCCATCACCGGACACCGGGGGCGGCGGCAGAAGGCGCGCAGCACCAGCCGGGTCGAGGACATCCCGGGCATCGGCCCGCGTCGCCGAGCCAACCTGCTCAAGCACTTCGGCGGACTGGTTGGCCTGAAGTCGGCGGGGGTCGACGAGATCGCACGGGTGGATGGCATCAACCACGCCCTGGCCGAGCGCATCTACGCGGCGTTGCACGGATTGGGCGAGAATGCCGCATCGTGAAAATGACCCTGACCATTCCCACCATGCTCACCCTGGCCCGGATCGTGATGATCCCGGTGCTGGTGGCGGTGTTCTACCTGCCGGGCAAATGGACCAGCGTGGCGGCGATGCTGGTGTTCGCGCTGGCCTCGATCACCGACTGGCTGGATGGCTGGATCGCGCGGCGCTGGCACCAGTATTCGGCGTTCGGCGCGTTCCTGGACCCGGTGGCCGACAAGCTCATGGTGTCGACGGCGCTGTTCCTGATCGTGCAGGCGCATCCAACACCGTGGATGGCCTGCTGGGCGGGGGTGATCGTGGGCCGCGAGATCGCCGTGTCCGCCTTGCGCGAATGGATGGCCGAACTGGGCCAGCGTGCCCGGGTGAAAGTGCAGACGCTCGGCAAGATCAAGACGATCGTGCAGATGGTCGCCATCGGCTGCCTGCTGTATTCGCCGTCCAAGCAGCCCGAGCCCTGGCTGTGGATGGGGCGCGAGGTTTTCTTCATCGGCGACTGGCTGCTGGCGGTCGCGGCGATCCTCACGCTGTGGTCCGGATTCGAGTACCTGCGGGCCGCCTGGCCGGTGCTCCGGGCCGACGAGGGGAAGGCCGTCACGCTGCCCGCGCAGGGTGTTGACAGCCTGCCGACTGCCGGTAGAATGCACGGCTCAACGCGGGAATAGCTCAGTTGGTAGAGCGCAACCTTGCCAAGGTTGAGGTCGAGGGTTCGAGCCCCTTTTCCCGCTCCAGATCTTGAAAGCCCCGGTTCGCCGGGGTTTTTCGTTTCACCACCCGGCGGGTTGTGGAACAATGATCGCGATGGCCGAGTAGCAGAGTGGTTATGCAGCGGATTGCAAATCCGCGTACGCCGGTTCGATTCCGACCTCGGCCTCCATCTTTCAAAGCGCCTCCGGGCGCTTTCTTTTTTCCGCGCTCCAGGGAACGCATGCGATGATGCGGCCATTGCCCGGATGGCGAAACTGGTAGACGCAAGGGACTTAAAATCCCTCATCCGCAAGGGTATGTGGGTTCGATCCCCACTCCGGGCACGACTTTCGACGCTGCCCAGGGACCCCATGCACGACCTTTCCGACACCCGCATCGGCATCATTGGACTGGGCTATGTCGGGTTGCCGCTGGCAGTGGAATTCGGGCGAAATTTCGACACCGTCGGCTATGACATCGATGTTGAACGCGTCGCGCAGCTGGCGGCCGGCCACGACCGCACCCGCGAGGTCCCCGACGCCGAACTCGTGCAGCCGCAGCTTCGCTACAGCGCCGATGCAGGCGCGCTCGACGACCGCAACATCTACATCGTCACCGTGCCGACGCCGATCGACGACGAGCAGCGCCCCGACCTCCGGCCGCTGATCAACGCCAGTGCCTTCGTGGCGATGCGGCTCAAGCGCGGCGACATCGTCATCTACGAATCCACGGTCTATCCCGGCACCACCGAGGAAGTCTGCGTGCCGATCCTCGAACGCGGCTCCGGCCTGCGCTTCAACGTGGATTTCCACTGCGGCTACAGCCCGGAGCGCATCAATCCCGGTGACCATGCGCGGCGACTGCCCGACATCGTCAAGGTCACGTCGGGTTCGGATGCGGCGACGGCGGATTTCGTCGACGCGCTCTATTCGCGCATCATCCGCGCCGGGACGCATCGCGCGCAGTCGATCCGCGTCGCCGAGGCGGCCAAGGTCATCGAGAACATCCAGCGCGACGTCAACATCGCGCTGGTCAATGAACTCGCGCTGGTGTTCGACCGGCTCGGCATCGACACCCAGGACGTACTGCAGGCGGCCGGGACCAAGTGGAACTTCCTCCCGTTCCGGCCCGGGCTGGTCGGCGGACACTGCATCGGCGTGGATCCGTATTACCTCATCGAGCGCGCGGATGCGGCGGGTATCCATCCGCAACTCATCCATACCGCGCGCCAGATCAACAACCGCGTGGGCGCGCATGTCGCGCAGCGCGTGCGGGCGATGCTCGAAGCGCGGGGTGTCGAACCCGCTTCGTCGCGCGCGCTGGTGCTCGGGTTCACCTTCAAGGAGGACTGCCCGGATCTGCGCAACAGCAAGGTGATGGATGTGGTCGAAGGCCTGCGCGAAGCCGGCATCGCCGTCGACGTGCATGACCCCTGGGCGGATCGCGGACAGGCGCGCGCCGAATACGGCGTGGAACTGGCCGAGGCGCCCGATGCGGGTCACTATGACGCGGTCGTGCTGGCGGTCGCGCATTCGCAGTTCCGCGCGATGGATGTCCCCTCGATCCGCGCGCTCGGCAAACCCGGCGCCGTGGTCTATGACGTCAAATCGGTCTGGCCGCGCGACGCGGTGGACGATAGGCTCTGAGCATGTCGCGCTATCTCGCCTACATCGCCAGTCTTGCCTTGATGCTGCTGGCGCTCGCGCTCGTCGCCACCGGGCATCGCGACTGGATCTGGCTGCTGGTGATCGCCGGCGGCCTCTCGCTGCTCGGCACGTGGGACCTGCTGCAGAAGAAGACCACGCTGCGGCGCAATTATCCGATCCTCGCGCACTTCCGCTACGGGCTGGAATCGATCGGGCCGGAAATGCGCCAGTACTTCGTGGAGCGCGACACCGAAGAGGTGCCGTACTCGCGCGAGCAGCGCACGCTGGTCTACCAGCGGGCGAAGTCGGTGAGCGACGTGGTCCCGTTCGGCAGCGAACTGGATGTGTACGGCAACCGCTACGAATGGATCAACCATTCGATCGCGCCCAGCGCGCACCACGATGCCGACTACCGCATCGAGATCGGTACGGCTTGCGCGCAGCCGTATGCGGCCAGCGCGTTCAACATCTCGGCGATGAGCTTCGGCGCGCTCTCGGCCAATGCGATCCGCGCGCTCAACTGGGGCGCGAAGCGCGGCGGGTTCGCGCACGACACCGGCGAAGGTTCCATCTCCGAATACCACCGCGAGTACGGCGGGGACCTGATCTGGGAGATCGGTTCCGGCTATTTCGGTTGCCGCAACGACGACGGCAGCTTCAATGCGGAGCGCTTCGCCGCAAACGCCCGAGACCCGCAGGTGAAGATGGTCGAGCTGAAGCTGTCGCAGGGCGCCAAGCCCGGCCATGGCGGCATGCTGCCCGGCGCCAAGGTGACGCGCGAGATCAGCGCGGCGCGCGGCGTGCCGATGGGCGTGGATTGCGTGTCGCCGGCGCGGCACACGGTGTTTTCGACGCCGGTCGAGCTGCTGCAGTTCATCGTGAGGATGCGCGAGATGTCCGGCGGCAAGCCGGCCGGCTTTAAGCTGGCCATCGGCCATCCGTGGGAATGGTTCGGCATCGCCAAGGCGATGCAGGAGACCGGCCTGCTACCCGATTTCATCGTGGTGGACGGGGCGGAAGGCGGCACCGGCGCGGCGCCGTCGGAATTCATCAACCACGTCGGCGTGCCGATGCATGAAGGCCTGCAGCTGGTGCACCACACCCTGGTCGGGCTGGACCTGCGCGACCGCATCCGCATCGGCGCGGCGGGCAAGATCGTCAGTGCCTTCGACATCGCCCGCACCATGGCGCTCGGCGCCGACTGGTGCAACGCCGCGCGCGGCTTCATGTTCTCGCTGGGCTGCATCCAGGCGCAGAGTTGCCACAACGACCATTGCCCGACCGGCATCGCCACCCAGGACCCGACGCGCTGGAAGCAGCTCGATGTCGAGGACAAGGCCGGTCGCGTGCATGCCTTCCACGACAACACGCTCAAGGCGCTGCGCGACCTGCTGTGCGCGGCGGGGCTGACGCATCCGTCGCAGCTGGGGCCGGAGCACATCCTGCGCCGGGTGTCGCCGACCGAGATCCGTTCCTACCAGGCGCTGTTCGCGCGGCTCGAGCCCGGTGAGCTGCTGGCCGGCGGCGTGCCGGATCACGCGGTGTTCCGCAGCTACTGGCGTGATGCGCGAAGCGACAGTTTCGCGCCGCCGCCCGCGGTCGCCGCCTTGCGGCTCAGCAAGTCGCGCTGAGGCTCAGAGCAGGTCGAGCACGCGCTCCGGCGGCCGGCCGATCACCGCGCGCTCGCCGTGTTCGAAGATCGGGCGCTCGATGAGGATCGGGTGCTTCGACATCGCCTCGATCAGTGCGTCGTCGCCCAGCGAAGCATCATCGAGCCCCAGTTCCGCGTAGACCGGTTCGCCGCTTCGGATCAGCCCGCGCGGGCCGATACCCAGCTTGCCGAGCAGGGCACGCAGCGTGTCGACGCTGGGCGCGTCATCGACATAGGCCACCAGTTCCGGCTCGATGCCGCGTGCCTGCAGCAGTTCCAGCGCCTGGCGCGACTTGGAACAGCGGGGATAGTGGTAGTAGCGCATGGCCGTCTCCGGATTCATCGAGCCTCATTGTCGGCCAAACGAGCGGGCACGAAAAAGCCGGCGCGGGGCCGGCTTGTCGCGAAACTGGTGGGCAGTACAGGGATCGAACCTGTGACCCTTGCCGTGTGAAGGCAATGCTCTACCGCTGAGCTAACTGCCCCGAAGGGCGGCAAAGTATAGGCAGGCCGCCGCGTTTTGCCAAGCCCGCGGCGCTCAGGCGATGCCGCCGAGCTTCTCCGCCAGCACGCGGCGTATCTCGCTTTCGATGGGGCCTTTCATCGCCGCGAGCAGGAAGCCGAGCTTGGCGGTGACGTGGACTTCGCCGGGCAGCAACGCGATCTGCCCGTGCACGCCGCTGCGTTCGAAGGCGAGGGTGTCGCCGATCCACTGGCAGTCGAGGCCGAACTGGTCGCCGAGTTTCTGCGCGACCTGGTCGAGCGCGTCGCGCGCCTTGTCCATGCCGAGCGGGTTGGGATGGCGGATGTCGATGTGGGACATGGGATGCGGCCTCGGTAGGGGCGCAAATTGTGCCAGTGAATCCGTGAAATCCGTCGCGATGTGCAAGAATCCCGGCACGTGAATACCTTGCCCGCCCAACAGCCCGTCCTGCGTTTTCCGGGCCACGAACACCCCGACCTGCCGTTGCGGCCCGGCATCAACGGCCTCTGCCGCGACCCCGATTTCGACCGTGGGCTGGTGATCACGCCGGGCGGCGCCAGCTCGCTGGTGGAGTTCTGCGTGGATGCGCGTGGACTGTGGCTGCACGTCGCCGAAGGCGTGCGCGGCGTGCATCTCAACGGGCGACCGGTGCAGCGGCTGGCGCATCTGCATGTGGGCGACACCATCCATTGCGAGGGCATCGAGCTGCAGTTGGCCGATCCGGCGCCGCGCGCTTCCGCGGCGGCATCGCGCGCGCAGGCAAGCGAGGCATCGCGCCTGCTGCTGCGCGGCCACGGCGGCAGCGTGCATGGGCAGTCGGTGGCGTTGCATGGCCCGTTGCAGCTGGGCGGTGAAGGCGGGCTGCGCATCGAAGGCGTGCACGGGCGGATCGGCGAACTGGTGCCCCTCGACGACGGCAGCGTGCGGCTCAGGCTGGAGGCCGATGCCGCGGACTGCCGGCTCAATGGCTGGCCGGTGGCCGATGCCATTCTGCAGGCCGGCGACCAGATGCTGCTGGGGCAGGGCTGCCGCTACCTCATCGAATCCCCCGGCAACGAACCGGCCCCGGTCGTCGCGCCCAAGGGCATCGCCGCAGACCTGCTTCCGGCCGCCACCGGCGCAGGCCGCAAGCTGCGCATTCCGTGGATGCTGCTGGCCGCCGTCGCCAGCGCACTGGTGCTGGCCGGCCTGCTCTGGTTCGGCGTGCGCTGAGGCTTGCCACGCCGGAGAGCGTGTGTTGCGATGCGGCATCCGATTGTCGTCTTCGCCCCCCCATGTCGCATCGTGTCTTCAATTTCAGTGCCGGCCCCGCCACCTTGCCGGAACCCGTCCTGCGACAGGCACAGTCCGAACTGCTCGACTGGCGCGGCATGGGCGCCTCGGTGGCGGAAATCAGCCATCGCAGCGCGCCGTTCATCGAACTCGCCGCCCAGGCCGAAGCCGATCTGCGCCAGCTGCTCACCATCTCCGATGACTACGCGGTGCTGTTCCTGCAGGGCGGGGCCACGCAGCAGCAGGCGCTGATCCCGCTCAACATCGCCGCGCTGGGACAGGCCGCCGACTATCTGGTGACCGGCTACTGGAGCCAGACCGCGATCCGCCAGGCACAGCCGTATGTCGATGCGCGCATCGTGGCCAGCGGCGAGGCGGGCGGTTACCGTGACGCGCCGCCGCGTTCCGACTGGCGGCTGTCGGCGGATGCGGCCTACCTGCACGTCACCGCCAACGAAACCATCCACGGCGTCGAACTGCGTCAACGCATCGAGACCGGCGTGCCGGTGGTCGCGGACTTCAGCTCCAGCATCGCCTCCGAACCCATCGACATCCGCGACTACGGACTGGTCTATGCCGGGGCGCAGAAGAACCTGGGGCCGTCCGGCATCACCGTGGTCATCGTGCGGCGCGAACTGCTGGAACGCGCCGGGCAACCCCGCGCCGACATCTTCAATTACGCCTCGCATGCGGCGCGCGATTCCATGCTCAACACGCCGCCGACCTTCAATTGGTACCTGCTCGGCCTGTGCCTGTGCTGGATGCTGGACGAAGGCGGCGTCGAGGCGTTCGGCGCCCGCAATGCGGCGCGTGCGGCGCGGCTGTACGCGGCCATCGACGGGTCCGGCGGCTTCTATCGCAACGAGGTCGCGCCGGCGGTGCGCTCACGGATGAACGTGCCGTTCTTCCTGCACGATGCCGCGCTCGACGGTGAATTCCTGCGCCAGGCCGGCGAACGCGGCCTGATGGGCCTGAAGGGCCACAAGGTGGTCGGCGGCATGCGGGCGTCGCTCTACAACGCGCTGCCGGATACGGCGGTCGATGCGCTGATCGATTTCATGCGGGAGTTCCGGCAAGGCCATGGCTGAAAAAAAGAAACCCGCGCGAAAGACGCTGGACAAGGCAGTGGCAGGTCCCGGCAAGGCTGGAACGGCGGCGCGCCCCCCTGTTCCTGACCTGGCGGACGTGCGCGCACAGATCGATGGCATCGATCGCGAGATCGAGTCGCTGATCTCCGAACGGGCGCGTTGGGCGCAGCAGGTCGGTAAGGCCAAAGGCAAGCTGGCGGCGGCCGTGGACTATTACCGGCCCGAACGCGAGGCGCAGGTGTTGCGGCAGGTGGTGGATCGCAACGATGGCCCGCTCGCCAACGAGGTGCTGGTGCGCCTGTTCCGCGAAATCATGTCCGCCTGCCTGGCCCAGCAGGAACCCCTGCGGATCGGTTTCCTCGGGCCCGAGGGCACGTTCTCGCAGCAGGCCGCGCAGAAGCATTTCGGGCATTCGGCCAAGGCGTTGCCGCTGGCCAGCGTGGAAGAGGTGTTCGACGAGGTCGCGGCCGGGCACGCCGATTTCGGCGTGGTGCCGGTGGAGAACTCGGGGCAGGGCACGATCCAGTCCACCCTGGACATGTTCCTGTCCTCGCCGCTGCGGATCTGCGGCGAGGTGGAACTGCGCGTGCATCAATACCTGCTCTCGCGCACTGGACGCATCGAGGACGTGGAGCGTGTCCATTCGCACGGCCTGTCGCTGGCGCAATGCCGGGGATGGTTGCGCCAGCACCTGCCCGAAGCCGAGAAGCTCGCCGTGTCCAGCAATGCCGAGGCGGCCCGGCGTGCGCGCAATGCCGACGACGCCGCGGCCATCGCCGGCGAGAACGCCGCGCACGTATACGGGCTCAAGGTGGTCGCCGGGCCGATCGAGGACCGTCCGGACAACACCACGCGCTTCCTGGTGATCGGCCGCGAACTGTTCCCGCCTTCCGGCCACGATCGGACCTCGCTGCTGGTATCGGTGCAGGACGCACCGGGCGCGCTGTACAAGGTGCTGGAGCCGCTCGCGCGTCACGGCGTGAGCATGAACCGCATCGAATCGCGGCCGGCGCACGGGCGGCTGTGGCAGTACGCGTTCTTCATCGATGTCGAGGGCCATGCCAGCGAGGCGCCGCTCAGGGATGCGCTCGCTGAGATGCAGGCGAGCGGCCAACGCGTGCAATTGCTCGGCGCCTACCCGGTGGCGATCCCGTGAACGAAGCCCCGGATTTCGATGCACTGGCGCAGCCGGGCATCCGACGCCTGCGCGCCTACGATCCCGGCCACGATCTGGTCGCGTTGCGTCGCCGCGCGGAACACGCTTTGACCGAACTGGGTTCCAACGAGAACAGCCACGGGCCGTCACCCCGGGCGCTGGAGGCGGCCCATGCCGCGCTGGGCGAGGCATTCCGATATCCCGACCCGCTGGGCGGTGACCTGAAGCGTGCGCTCGCCGCGCACCACGGCATTGCCGCATCGCAGATCCTTCTCGGCAATGGCTCGCACGAATTGCTGATGCAGTTCGCGCAGGTGTGCGCCGGACCCGGTGACGAGGTGCTTGCATCGCGCCATGGATTCGCGGTCTATGGACTCGCCGCGACGGCCGCGGGCGCGAGCTTCATCCAGGCCGAAGCGTTGCCGCGTGAGGGGGCGATGCCGCTCGGGCATGACCTCGACACCATCGCCAACGCGATCACTCCGCGTACCCGGCTGCTCTACCTCGCCAACCCCAACAACCCGACCGGGACCTGGTACGGCGACGATGCCTTCCAGGCCTTCATGCGCCGCGTGCCGACGGATGTGATCGTGGTGGTGGACGAGGCCTACGCCGAGTACGTCGATGCACCCGATTGGCGCAGCGCCATCGACCATCTGGGCAGCTGGCCGCAGCTGTTGGTCACCCGCACCTTCAGCAAGGCCCACGCACTGGCGGGGCTGCGTATCGGTTATGCGCTGGGCGATTCCCGCCTGATCGCGGTCATGGAGCGCGTGCGCGAGAGTTTCAATGTCAATGCGGCGGGGCTGGCCGCGGCCGAGGCGTCGCTGGGCGATGCCGTGCACCTGGCCGAAGGCGTGGCGATAGCCCGTCGCGAACGCGCTGCACTGGCCGGTTCTTTGCTGGCGCGTGGCATGCGCGTGTTCCCTTCGCAGGGCAATTTCCTGCTGGTCGAGTTCGGTGCCGACACCCCCGCGCTGGAATCCGCCTTGCTCGCCCGTGGCGTGGTGCTGCGCCCGATGGCGGGTTACGGGTTGCCGGATTGCCTGCGCATCACCGTCGGCACGCCTGCGGAGAACGCCCGCCTGTTGGCGGTGCTGGACGATCTCGCGGAAGGCCGCCGCCATGGCTGAGTGGATCGCCTCGCGCGGCGGGCCGGTCGCCGGCCGCATCGAAGTGCCGGGCGACAAGTCGGTCTCGCATCGCGCCGTCATGCTGGCCGCCATCGCCGATGGCCGTTCGTGCATCGAAGGCTTCCTGGAAGGCGAGGACACCCGTGCGACGGCGCGCATCTTCGCGCAGATGGGGGTGCGCATCGAAGCGCCTTCGGACGGTACCCGGATCGTGCACGGCGTCGGCATCGACGGCTTGCAGCCACCGGGCGCGTCGCTGGACTGCGGCAATTCCGGCACCGCGATGCGACTGCTGGCCGGCCTGCTGGCGGCGCAATCCTTCGCATGCGAACTCGGTGGTGACGCCTCGCTCACGCGCCGCCCGATGCGCCGGGTCACCGAGCCGCTCGCCCTGATGGGCGCGGAGATCACGACTGCCGAAGGCGGCACGCCGCCCTTGCGGATCACGCCCGCCGAGCGCTTGCAGGGCATCGACTACGCCAGCCCGGTCGCCAGCGCGCAGGTGAAGTCGGCCGTGCTGTTGGCCGGGCTGCGCGCGGAAGGCGAGACGGCGGTGACCGAGCCGCACCCGACCCGCGACTACACCGAACGCATGCTGCGCGCGTTCGGCATCGATATCGAGCATGGCCCCGGCTTCGCACGGCTGCGCGGCGGGCAACGGCTGACTGCCTGCGATGTGCAGGTGCCGGGGGATTTCTCTTCCGCCGCCTTCGCCCTCGTCGCGGCGACGCTGGTGCCGGGCTCGACGCTGGCCATCGGCCGCCTCGGCATCGACCCGCGACGCACCGGGCTGCTCGACGTGCTCCGGTTGATGGGCGCCGACATCGATCTCCATGACATCCGCACGGGGGCGGTCGGCGACATCGCCACCCTTGCCGTGCGCCACGCGCCGCTTCATGGCATCGACGTGCCGGTGGCGTGCGTGCCCGACATGATCGACGAGTTCCCGGTGCTGTTCGCGGCCGCGGCCTGCGCCGAAGGCGTCACGCGTATCCGCGGGGCCGCCGAATTGCGGGTCAAGGAGTCGGACCGCATCGCGGCGATGGCCAACGGCCTGCGTGCGTTGGGGATCCGGGTGGACGAGGTCGAGGACGGCGCCGACATCCAGGGCGGACAGCCGCAGGGAGGGGAGGTGGACAGCCTGGGCGACCACCGCATCGCGATGGCCTTTGCGGTGCTGGCGCAGCGTGCGGCAGGCCCGGTACGGATCCGCGACACGGACAATGTGGCGACGTCCTATCCCGGCTTCGAGTCGCAGATGCGGGGCATCGGCCTGGGCATCGACGGCGCCCGCTGAGTTACTGCAGCAGGTTCCAGGCGACGAACAATACGGCCAGCGCCACCACGATCAGCGTCAGCCACAGGCCGGGCGCGGCGGATTTGCGCGGCAGGGATTCGCGCGGTGGATCACGTCGCATGGTCATTCGCCCACGGTGAACTGGATCGGCACCGTCAGACGGCCGACCGTGGGCTGGCCATTGGCCATGGCCGGGCGGAAGCGCCAGCGCTTGACCGCATCCAGCGCGGCGCGGTCAAGCTCGCGATGGCCGCTGCCCTGGTCCAGGCTGACCGAGGTCGGGACGCCGTCCGGCCCCACATCCACCTGCACCCGGACCGTGCCCTCGATGCCGGCGCGCAGGGCCGCGCGGGGATATTGCGGCGACGGGCGGCTGGTGGGCACGGGGGAACTGCTCGCGCCCGATGCGCTGGCCACCGGCGCCGCGGGCGCGGGACGGCTGGCGACGGGCGGCGGTGTCGCCGGACGCGGGGTCTCGATGATGCGCGGCTGTTCGCGCGGGAGCGTGTCGACCGGCGCCTCCGGCAGGCGGCTGCCATCGCCGAGTTCGCCGGCAGGCAGGGGCGCCGGCAGGGGTTCGAAGACCTGGACCTGGCCGTCCTCCCCCTCTTGGGTGCCGCCGCCGGGCCCGGCGCTGAAGAAAGGCTTGTCGCGGTCCTGCCCGAGCATCAGCACGAGGAACAGCAGCAGCCCGATGGCCATGGCCGCGATCACGATCAGGCCCATCCGGCGCTTTGAGGGGGCGGCGCGGGCGGGAACGGGCGGTGGCGTCGTGGTGCTGTTCATGGCATGCCGGGGGGAAACCTGCCCGGATTGTTGCACCGGAAACGTGAGCATTCCGCTAAACACGCCATAATGAGCGCCTGTTCACGTCGCCCGAATCCGCCTCCATGCTGGACCCGCAACTCCTTCGCAACGCCCCCGAAGCCGCCCGCGATGGCTTGGCCCGACGCGGCTTCGTGCTCGACATCGACACGCTTGGCGCGCTGGAGTCCGAGCGCAAGGCCTTGCAGGTGCGCACGCAGGAGCTGCAGAACCTGCGCAACACGCGCAGCAAGGCGATCGGCATGGCCAAGGCAAAGGGGGAAGATGTCGCCCCGTTGCTCGCCGAGGTCGCCGGTTTCGGCGAGGAACTGAAGGCCAGCGAGGCGCGCCTGGATGCGATCAAGGCCGAGATCGACGGCATCGCACTGGGCCTGCCGAACATTCCGGATGACTCCGTGCCGCAGGGCAGCGACGAAGCCGGCAACGTCGAGACCGCGCGTTGGGGCACGCCGCGTGACTTCGATTTCGAGGTGAAGGACCACGTCGCGCTCGGCGAGCGCAACGGCTGGCTGGATGGCAAGACCGCCGCCAAGCTCTCCGGCGCCCGCTTCACCGTGCTGCGTGGGCAGCTGGCGCGGCTGCATCGTGCCCTCGCGCAGTTCATGCTCGACCTGCACACCGGCGAACACGGCTACCAGGAAACCAACGTGCCGCTGCTGGTCAATGCCGACTCCATGCGCGGCACCGGCCAGCTGCCGAAGTTCGAGGATGATCTCTTCTCGACCGTGGTGGGCGAGGGCGAGGCGGCGTCGAAGCGCTACCTCATCCCCACCTCCGAAGTGCCGCTGACCAACACGGTGCGCGACGACATCCTCGATGCCGAAGCGCTGCCGCTGCGGATGACCGCGCATTCGATGTGCTTCCGCGCCGAGGCCGGCAGCCACGGCCGCGACACCCGCGGCATGATCCGCCAGCACCAGTTCGAGAAGGTGGAACTGGTCAGCATCGCGCGGCCGGAGGAATCCGATGCCGAGCACGAGCGCATGACCCGCTGCGCCGAAGTGGTGCTTGAAAAGCTCGGGCTGCCGTACCGCCGCATGCTGCTGTGCAGCGGCGACATGGGTTTCTCTGCCCGCAAGACCTACGACCTGGAAGTCTGGTTGCCTTCGCAGCAGACGTATCGCGAGATCTCGTCGTGCTCCAACTGCGGCGACTTCCAGGCCCGGCGCATGCAGTCGCGCTGGCGCAATCCGTCCACCGGCAAGCCCGAGCTCGTCCATACGCTCAACGGCTCCGGCACGGCGGTGGGCCGCGCGCTGATCGCGGTGATGGAGAATTACCAGAACGCCGACGGCAGCATCACCGTGCCCGAGGCCTTGCGCAGTTACATGGGTGGTGCCGACCGGATCGACTGAAGCCTTACAGGGGGGGCGATGCACGATCTCAACGATCTCTATTACTTCGCGGCAGTTGTCGACCACGGCGGATACGCCGCGGCGGAACGCGCGTTGGGTATTCCGAAGTCGCGGCTGTCGCGGCGCATCTCGCAGCTGGAAACCGATCTGGGCGTCCGGCTGCTGCAGCGTTCGACCCGCCGCTTCGCCGTGACCGATGTGGGCCAGAGCGTCTACCGGCATGCGCAGGCCATGCTGACCTCGGCGCAGGCCGCGCGTGACGTGGTCGAGCGGCTGTCGGCCGTGCCGCGCGGTGTGGTGCGCGTGAGCGTGCCGGTCACGCTGGCGCAGGAAGTGCTGCCGCGCGTCCTGCCGGAGTTCCTGGAACGCTATCCGGAAGTACGCATCCACGTCCATGTCAGCAACCGCCGCATCGACCTGATCAACGAAGGTTTCGATGTCGCCCTGCGCGTGCGTGCGCGACTGGATGAAGACACCAACCTGGTGCTGCGCGGCTTCGGTGAATCGCGCGAACTGCTGCTGGCGAGCCCGGGTTACCTGGAGCGCCACGGTACGCCGCGCGAACCCGAAGATCTCAAGGCGCATACCGTGCTCATGGTCAACGAGGACGAATCCCGCCAGCGTTGGGAGTTGCACGGCCCGGACGAGGAAGTGCAGGTGGTGGAACTGAAGCCGCGCCTCGTCGCCTTCGACTTCCCGATGCTGCGTCGCCTGGCGATGAGCGACATGGGCATCACCATGTTGCCCGAGATCGTCTGCGCCGAAGACGTCCGCAACGGCGACCTGCGCGTGGTGCTGCCGGAGTGGCACTTGCCGCAGGGCATGGTGCACGCGGTGTTCGCCTCGCGACGGGGCATGCTCCCGGCCGTGCGCGTGTTCATCGACCACCTCGCCGACACCGTGCCCAAGGTGATGCGCTCCATGCACATCAACGAAGCTGGATTGCCGCCCATGGCAGAATAGGCGGGCTTCTTCGCCTGCATGGAGAGATGGCCGAGCGGTTTAAGGCACCGGTCTTGAAAACCGGCGAAGGGTCAAACCTTCCGTGGGTTCGAATCCCACTCTCTCCGCCATCGCAGGCCCATGCTTAGCGCTTGTCCGCCGGAACCCCGGCGCCCACACGAGGCTTGATGGACATTCTGTTGTGCGGCGGCGCCGGCTACATCGGCAGCCACATGCTGAAGTGGTTGGCGATGCGCGGACACGATGTGACCGTGCTGGACAACCTGTCCACCGGCCATCGCGAGGCGGTGCAGTGGGGCGAACTGGTCGAAGCCGACCTGCTGGACCCCGCGTTGCTTGAGCGCGTTTTCAGCGGCCGGCACTTCGACGCGGTGATGCATTTCTGCGCGCGCTCGCTGGTCGGCGAATCCGTGGCCCAACCCTACGATTACTACGCCAACAACGTGACCGGCACGCTCAACCTGCTGCAGGCGATGCAGCGGCACGGCGTGGGGAAGCTGGTGTTCTCGTCCACTGCGGCGGTATTCGGCAATCCGGTGAGGGCGCGCATCGACGAAGACCATCCGAAGTCACCGATCAATCCCTATGGCGCCAGCAAGCTCATGGTGGAGCGGATGTTGCAGGATGCTGCATCGGCCTATGGCCTGCGTTCGGTGGCGCTCCGTTATTTCAATGCGGCCGGTGCCAGCCCCGACGCCGACATCGGCGAATCCCACCAGCCGGAGACGCATCTCATCCCCAATGCATTGCGTGCTGCCTTGGGCACCGGCCCCGGGCTGAAGCTGTTCGGCGACGACTACCCGACACCCGACGGCACCTGTGTGCGCGACTACGTGCACGTCGATGACCTGGCGCAGGCGCACGAACTCGCGCTGGACTACATGGCGGCGAACGAAGGCGCCCATGCGTTCAACCTCGGCAATGGGCAAGGGTTTTCGGTGCGCGAAGTGATCGATGCGGCATCGCGCGTGGCAGGCCGCCAGGTACCGTTCGAGCTTGCGCCGCGCCGCGATGGCGACTCCGCGACGCTGGTGGCCAGCAGCGAGCGTGCCCGCGCCGAACTCGGCTGGTCGCCGGTCCATGCGTCGCTGGACGAGATCATCGGCACGGCGTGGCACTGGCACCAATCGCCGCGTTACTGAGGGCTGAGCGCGGTCGAAGAGGTCGGACACGTGTCGGGAATTCGTGACGGCGGTCGTGTCGGCAGGAAAACTCCTAGGCGCGCTTCGGCATGTACTGACTTGCTGCAGGGGATTGGGCAACCTAGGCTGCCGGATTCCCTTGGGTAGCAGGATGCCGCCGTGACGATTCGCGTCTATTTGCTGGATGACCATGCGCTGGTGCGCGCGGGCATGCGTTTGATCCTTGAGCAGGAGGTCGACTTCCAGGTCGTCGGCGAGAGCGACACAGGTGAGGAAGCCCTCCCGCAGATCCGCAGGCTCAAGCCTGACGTCGTCCTCTGCGACCTGCATCTTCCCGGCATCAGTGGCCTGGAAGTCACCGAGCGCATCAGCCGCACCGGGGTGAGCAAGGTCATCGTCGTGTCGGTGCTGGAAGACGGCCCATTGCCGCGTCGCCTGCTGGATGCCGGTGCGCTGGGCTACATGGGCAAGGCGGGCGACGCCGAGGAGCTGGTGCATGCGGTGCGCGAAGTCGCGCGGGGCAAGCGCTACCTGGGCAGCTCGATCGCGCAGAACATGGCGCTGGCCACGTTCGAGCGCGACCGTTCCCCGTTCGAGAAACTGTCGCCGCGTGAGCTGGAGGTCGCGATGCTGCTGGTGCAGGGCGTGCGCCAGGACGAAATCGCGCGGCGGCTCAGCCTGAGCCCCAAGACGATCCACACGCACAAGGCGCGGCTGTTCGAGAAGCTTCAAGTCCGCGATCCGATCGCGCTGGCCCGTCTGGCGAGCCAGTATGGATTGGCCGACTCGGCACGAAGCGTCTGAGACAGCGCTGGCGCTCGGGCAGGCGAAGCCGATCCGGCTCCGGACCCTGATGATTCTCGCGCCCGTGCGGCACGGGGGCTGCTGTGGGAGAAGCCTGGCATCCGCGACCCGATCGCGCTGGCACGCTTGGTGATCCAGTACGGATTGGCCGATCCGCGTGGCGTCTCTGACGCGGCGCGGATGTTCGGCCAGCGAGGCCGGCCCGGTCATGCAGCCCGACATCTATCACGCCTGCGCATAAGGCGCTGATGGCTGATGTTCGAGAAACCTGGCATCCGCGACCCGATCGCACTGGCCCGCCTGGCGAGTCAGTAGCGATACGCCAATTCCGCGCGGCGCATTGGACGCCGCGCGGATGTTCCGTCAGGCGAGGCCTGCCTGATCTTCCGGCTTGGCTTCCGCCTGGATCTCCGCATCACCTTCCGGCAATGCTTCGATGACAGCAGCCTCGCTGGCCTGCGCCAGCGTGTCGGCGGGCTGCGGTGCGGTCACCGCGGCTGCATCGCCATCCGGACCATGGGCCGCCGCGACGGACAGGCCAGGCGCAGCTTCCTCGACAGCCGGGGTGACGACACCGGGGGCCGGCGCATCGCTGGCTGCAGGCAGGCCCGGTTCGGCAATGGCATCCACCTGCGCCATGGCTTGCGGTTCAGCGGCGTGCGGCGTCGTTTCGCCGGACGCCGCCGGCTTCACGACCGGACGGTAGGCGGTTTCCGCCAGGGACACCGCAATGGCTGCCGACAGCGGCAGGGCCGCACGCGGGTTGGCACCGCTGAACGCGCCGGTCGAGGTCAGGCCGCTGCCCTGTGAGGCAGGCGCGGCGGCCGGCGCGACAGACGAAGCGGCTTCGGTCACCGGCTGCTCGATGGCTTCCACCGCGACCTGGGCCGGGGAGGGTGCCGCGGCAACCGTCGCAGCGCCGGCTTCGGCTGCAGCCTGTTCGACTGAGGCCGTGACAGCCGTGGGGGCTACGTTCTGCGCGACGGGGGCGACTTCGGCGCCGCCATCGAAATCGAACTCCGGCTGGCCGCTCTGCGCCGCGAACAGCGGCGCATCGTCATCCCCATGCAGCGTGTCGAGGGCGTCGTCCTGGCCTTCGGCAGCCCCTTCGCCACCTGCGCCGCGACGGCGGCGACGGCCACCGCGACGGCCACGGCGACGACGCGCGCCTTCACCGTTCGCATCGCCGTTCTCGGCACCTGCTTCGGCCACATCCTCCTGGACCTGGTTTTCGACGGCGGCGGCCTGCTGGGCGGACTCGACCGCCTCGACGGCGACCTGGGCGGCATCGGGGAATGCAGTCACCGGCGTCTCGACGGCCTGCGCCTCGGCGACGGTGGCGGCCACGGCAGCCGCCTCGGCCCCTTCGCTGCCACGACCACCCCGACGGTTGCGACCGCGGCCGCGCGGTTCACGGCTGCCCTCGGTTGCAGGCTTGGCGACGTTCGCGTCATGGACCGGCGCGTTGGCGGCAACGGCCGCCACGTCCTTCGGTGCCTGTGCCGGCGTGCCGTTGGCCTGCTGCGTGCCACGTTCGCGGCGCTGGCGGCCTTCGCCCTGCTTCGGCTGGCTGTTGTTGTCGCGGCCTTCCTTCGCCGGTTGACCCTTGTTGCCGCCAGCCTGCTGCTTGCCACCACGCTCATTGCGCGATTCGTTGCGTCCCTGGCCCTGGCGGTTCTGGCCATCTCGGCCGTCACGCCCGTTGCGGCGATCCTGCTGGCGGCCACCGCGGCCCTCGTTCTTTTCCTCACGCACGGGCGCAGTCGCGGCTTCGCCGGCATCACCGGTGAAGAACTGCATGACGCGCGACAGGAAACCGGCCTTCGGGCGCGCTGACGAGCGGGTGAACTGCGGTGCGGGCGTGGCGGCGACCGGTGCCGGGACGGGTGCCGGGGTCTCCTCGCGCGGCGCGCGGATCGGCGCGGGCTGGGCCGGCTTGACGTTGCGGACCGCCGGCGCATCCGGGATGTTGAGGTGGGCCTTGGTCAGCGCATGGGTCGGCAGCTTGCGCGGGGTGCCGCGCTGGTAGCTGGGGCGCGAGGTCTCCTCGCCCAGCTCGTTCTCGCGGATGCGGGTGACTTCGTAATGCGGCGTCTGCAGCTGCTCGTCGGCGACGATCACCACCGGCGCGTCGTGGCGCTGCTCGATCTCGGCCAGCGCGCGGCGCTTCTCGTTCAACAGGTAGTTGGCGATCTCCACCGGCGCCTGCACCAGCACCTGTCCGGTGTTGTCCTTCATCGCGTGTTCTTCGGCGACGCGCAGGATGGACAGCGACAGCGATTCCACGCTGCGCATGCGGCCGTGGCCTTCGCAGCGCGGGCAGACGATCTGGCTGTTCTCGCCCAGCGACGGACGCAGGCGCTGGCGCGACATCTCCATCAGCCCGAAGCGCGAGATGCGGCCGATCTGCACGCGGGCGCGGTCGTACTTGAGCGCGTTCTGCAGCTTGTTCTCGACTTCGCGCTGGTGCTTGTTCGACGACATGTCGATGAAGTCGATCACCACCAGGCCGCCCAGGTCGCGCAGGCGCAGCTGGCGGGCGACTTCCTCCGCCGCCTCGACGTTGGTGTTGAAGGCGGTTTCCTCGATGTCGCCGCCGCGGGTGGCGCGCGCGGAGTTGACGTCGATGGCGGTCAGCGCCTCGGTCTGGTCGATGACCAGCGCGCCGCCGGAAGGCAGGCGGACCTCGCGCTCATAGATCGACTCGATCTGCGACTCGATCTGGAAGCGGTTGAAGAGCGGGGTGTCGTCGGTGTAGTGCTTGAGCTTGCGCAGGTTGTGCGGCATCACCTGGGCGACGAACTCCTTCGCCTCCTCGTACATCTCCGGCGTGTCGACCAGGATCTCGCCGATGTCGGCGCGCATGTAGTCGCGCAGCGCGCGGATGATCAGGCGCGACTCCTGGTAGATCAGGAACGGAGCCGGCTTGCTCAGCGCGGCTTCGGCGATGGCCTTCCACACGCTCAGCAGGTAATCCAGGTCCCACTGCAGTTCCTCGGCATCGCGGCCCACGCCGGCGGTGCGGATGATCACGCCCATGTCGTCGGGGATCGCCAGCGCGTCCATCGCGCGCTTGAGCTCGGCGCGGTCCTCGCCCTCGATGCGGCGGGAGACGCCGCCGGCGGTGGGGGAGTTCGGCATCAGCACCATGTAGCGGCCGGCCAGCGAGATGAACGTGGTCAGGGCCGCGCCCTTGTTGCCGCGCTCCTCCTTGTCCACCTGCACCACGACTTCCTGGCCTTCGCGCAGGAGTTCCTTGATGTTGGCCTTGTTGTGGTCGACGCCGGACTGGAAGTAGTCGCGGGAGATTTCCTTCAGCGGGAGGAAGCCGTGGCGCTCGGCGCCGTAGTCGACGAAGGCGGCTTCAAGCGAGGGCTCGAGGCGGGTGATCCTGCCCTTGTAGATGTTGGATTTCTTGTTCTCTTTCGAGGGTTGCTCGATGTCGATGTCGTAGAGGTTCTGTCCATCGACGATGGCGACGCGGAGTTCTTCCGCCTGCGTCGCGTTGATCAGCATGCGCTTCATTGTTCGTTCCTTGCGCGCTCGCACCCGTCATGGGCTGGCACGCGGAACGCCGGGGCGTTTCGCCTCTGGTCACCGCTGGGCGCCGGCCGCGCATGGCGCGGGCCTTCGCCTGAAGTTTTCCAGCGCTGCAACACCACGGCGGGCCGCGGGAGCGCTCTCTTGCACGTTTCCTTGGGCCGTCGCCCGCAGATACATCGCGGGCGGCGGGACGTTGTTTCCTTTCACGCCGCCCGGAGGTGGCGTGCGACCTGTTCCACTGTCGTCGGTCCGCTGGCGTGGCTGCCCCGGGGGCAGTGGCCGCGCTTCCTCGGCATTCCGCGGACCCCGGCTTTCGGCCTGAAAATCCTGCAGGAATCAGTAGCTTGCTTCGCGCGGCGAGTGTAACAGATAAACACTTCATGCCCATCCATGGCAGACGCCCGGGTGGAAAAGCGTCATGCTGGCGGCCGCACGCCGCCTCATCCATTCATATATTCATGCCAGAAGCCGCCGCCGACCGCCCGACTGCCCGTACCGTCCGCGTCCCCGAGGACCGGGAGGGCCAGCGGCTGGACAACTTCCTGTTGGGGCAGCTGAAGGGCGCGCCGCGCTCGCTCGTCTACAAGATCGTGCGCAGCGGCCAGGTGCGGGTGAACGGGGGGCGGGCGAAGCCGGAGCGGAAACTGGCCGGCGGTGACGAGGTCCGCATTCCGCCGATCCGTCTCGCCGAAGAAGGAGACACCGCGCCGCCCCCGAAGTCGCTGCTGGCGGCGCTGGACGCGGCCATCGTGTTCGAGGACGCGCGCCTGCTGGCGCTGAACAAGCCGAGCGGACTGGCCAGCCACGGCGGCAGCGGGATCAGCCACGGCGCCATCGAGTCGCTGCGGGCGCTGCGACCGGGGCAGTCGCTGGAACTGGTGCATCGGCTCGACCGCGACACCTCGGGCCTGCTGGTGGTGGCGAAGAAGCGTTCCGCCTTGCGCGAACTCCAGGCCCTGCTGCGCGAGGACCACGGCGCCGGCATCGACAAGCGCTACCTCACGCTGCTGACCGGCCGGATGCCGGACGGGCTGATGTCGGTCGATGCGCCCCTCCATGTCGGCCTGCGCCAGGGAGGCGAGCGCCACGTGACCGTGCACGCCAACGGCAAACCTTCGACCAGCCACTTCCGCGTGCTGGAACGGCGCGGCGGCCAGAGCTATTGCGAGGTGCGCATCGAAACCGGGCGCACCCACCAGATCCGCGTGCATGCGCAACACATCGGGCATGCGGTGGCCGGCGACGACAAATACGGCGATCCCGAAACCAACAAGCGCCTGCGCGACCAGGCCGGGCTGAAGCGCCTGTTCCTGCATGCGGCCTCGCTGCGCTTCGCGCTCGATGACGGGCGTGCCGACTACGTGCTGGACGCGCCGCTGCCCGCCGACCTGCGCGGCGTGCTGGACCGGCTGGGCTGACCGGGTTGGCCACCGACGTTCGCCGGCCGACATTGTCATGCTAGATTCCACGCGCCGCGGGGAGCGGTCCAGCGAGGGAATGCAATGAAGCGAATCATGATGGCCGCCATCGTGCTGATGGCGGGTGCCGCGTCGCAGCTGTGCGTGGCGAAGGACAAGGGGCCGGATCCGGATTACCTGATGCCGATCGCGGCCGACCTGCCGGTCGAGATCCAGCAGGTGCCGCCGGGTTGGTTCATCGGCGCCGACTACGAAGAGCCTGACAAGCAGCCTTCGCCGCCGCAGATGGCGCGGTTGAAGGCGCTGATCGGCGCCTACCCCTTCAACGCGAGGGTTGAAGCGGCCCTGCGCGCCAAACTGCCCAACAGCGGGCTGGCCACCACGCCGAGCTTCCATGCCGGCACCTGGCCGGTGATCGAGGCCGGCATGCGCGACCGCCTGCCGCGCGCGCTGCAGGTCACGCCGGAGTGGGAACTCAGCGACGGCAACGCCCGGCTCAACGTGGGCCTGCACACGGTCCTGGCCGAGCGCAGCCTGGACAAGCGCGGCAAGCTGGACAACAACAATTATTTCGAAGGCGACTACTTCTTCTACCTGGTGCTGCACGCCAAGAGCTCGCCGGCCGAGAACCTGCAGGCGTGGGATGCGATGGGCAGCGAGCGCCTGTCCGCACTGCTCGACGAGGCCACCGACCAGGTCGTCGACATGCTGGTCTACAACTTCTCCGAAGAAGGCCGCGCTGCGTGGGCGAAGGCGCCGAAGCTCGGGCCCGCGGTGCTCGAAGGCCGCAGGTTCGGCGGCAACACGCTGAAGAAGGGCGACGGCTGGGTGTGGGTGCCGCGCGGCGAGGACGAGGAACAGGCCATCGAGGGCTACCGGCTGGTCAAGCCGGGCGTCTGAAGCAGGCCGCATGGGCCGGTCCACGCAGGCGTGGGCCGGCGAAGGTTGCAGCTCAGCCGCCTGGTGGCGGTTCGGGTGGCGCCGGCGGCGGCGTCACCACGCTGCCGTTGTCGAGCACGGTGAAGGAGGAGCGCCTGAGTTCCACGCCATCGGCGCGAATCGACAGGATGTGCTCGCCGGCCTTGAGCCCCGTGAATCGCACGACGCCGGGCACCTGTTCCGCCGACAGGGTCCGCGTGTCGAGCGTGTTGCCGCTGGCATCGATCACGACGAATTCCAAATCGCCGCCATTCGGTGGCGGCAGGTGCGCCCGGACTTCCAGGCTGCCGGGCTCGTAGCCGGGGGTTTCGCCGGCCAGGCCGCCGAAGGTCGCGATCTGCAGGCAGTCGTCGAGGGGACCGCCGTCCGCTTCGAAGTTCACATCCACATAGCCGGAATACACGGAACCGGTGCTTTCGAACGTCCACTGCTTGAGCGCCGTGACCGCCGCGCGGTCCAGCGCGCGGTTGCCGCTGGAATACGCGACCGATGCGGAATCCACCTGGCCCCGCGCATCGATGTTCACCAGCACCTTGGTGGTGCCGCCGGTGCCGCGACACATTTCCTGCGGCGGATAGACAGGGTTGACCCGGGAAATCACCTTCGGAATCGGCATCGCCCGGGGCGGTGGCGCCGGCAACGGCGGCGGGGCGGGTGGGGGAGGCGCTGCGTGGACCGACAGGCCCGCCGCCAACACCGCCGATGCGAGCAACCCCCGACGAAGCCGCATCCCCCTTACTCCGCCAGTCGGGCAGCCTTGGCCGCGCAGATGAAGTCGTTCTCGCTCAGGCCGCCGACGTCGTGGGTGGAATACCGCACCACGCAACGGTCGTAGTGGACGGAGAGATCAGGGTGGTGGTCCTCGCGGTTGGCCATGTGCGCCAGCGCGTTCACGAACGACATGGTCCGGTAGTAGTCGTCGAAGCGGAACGTGCGCGACAGGGCCTGGCCGTCCTCGACCAGCGTCCAGCCGGGCACCTGCGCCATCAATTCACGGATGCTGGCGTCGGTCAGGCGGTGCTCCTGCCCGCGCTTGGGGCTGCAATGGGCGTCGGCGAGGGGAACCAAATCGTTCATGTGAACTCCAAGGAGGCAGCGTCGGGCCGCAGTCACGGATCGGCCGATAGAATAGCGCCCATGATCGACATCACCGAATCCGCCCAGGCCCACTTCCGCAAGCTGATCGAACGGGAATCGATGCCCGGTCTCGGCGTGCGCCTCTCCGCGCTGCACGCGGGCACGCCGCGCGCCGACGTGCGGCTGGAGTTCGCCGGCCCCGACGACCTGAAGGGCGACGAATGGGCGGTGGACTGCGAAGGCTTCACTCTGTGGGTGGATGCGGGCAGCGCCGGCGTGCTGGACGGCGCCAGCATCGACTACGAACACAAGGCCACCGGTGGCCAGCTGCAGATCCGCGCGCCGCGCATCAAGGGCGTGGTGCCGAAGGACGACGCGTCGCTGGTCGAGCGGGTGATGTGGATCGTCGAGCAGGAGATCAATCCGCAGCTGGCAATGCACCGCGGCAGCGTGAAGGTGGAGGAAGTGACGGCGGACGGCGTCGTGGTGCTGCGCTTCGGCGGCGGCTGCCACGGCTGCGGCATGGCCGACGTCACGCTCAAGCAGGGCATCGAGAAGACGCTGCTGGAGAAGGTGCCGGGCGTGACGGCGGTGCGCGACGCCACCGACCACGCCACCGGCGACGCGCCCTACGTGCCGCGCGGACAGGCCTGAGGCCCGCGCCCGCCGATGGCCACGCGCGAGGAACTGCTGGCGCTGCTCCTTTCGCGGCGTCGCGGTTTGTCGATCCGGCCGCTGATGCCGGGCCATTCCGAGGACTGGAACCGCTGGCTGGCCGATGACAGCCGGCTGCAGGCGGCGCTGAGCCCGGAACTTGAAACGCTGGTCGCGCAGATGGCGGCGCGTCCCTTGCGTGCGCCGCCGCGCACCGCGGCGCCGGCCAGCCGCTGGGCGCAGTTCCGCGCACTGTTCAAGCAGGGCTGGGGCGATGAAGGCAAGGAACCGCGCGGCCTGCATTACGGCGCGCTGACGGCGAGCGTGCTGTTCAACGTCCTGTTCGCGGCGCTGCTGGTCTGGCTGATGTACCTGCGCTTCCTCGCGCTGCAGGCGCCGGAGGAAGAGACCGTGCGCATCCAGATCACCGGCTTCGGCACACCGGACAGCCCGGGCGGCGGGGGCGAGCCTGCACAGGGCGACGTACAGCCGGCGGCATCGGCGGCCGCAGCCGCGCCGGCGGGCCGCACGGCGTCCGCATCGACCTCTCCCCCTGCGGCGGCCACGCCCGCGCAACCCGCCGCCGCCGCGCCGGTGGAAGCCGACCAACCGCTGCAGGTCAGCGAGAACAAGGTGGCCGAGCAGAGCGATTTTCAGCTCCCGCCCGCGCGCGAGCTGGCGATGAAGACGCCGCCCAGCGTGTCACTGCGCACCGCGCCGGTGCCGAGCGAAACCGAGATCCCCGAAGCATTGCCCGAAGTTCGCGCGGTGACGCTGCCTACGCGCCCGCAAGTGGTGCAGGTGCCGGTGCTGCAACCGGCCGAGCGCGAATTGACCACGCCGCCCGAACCCGCGCCGCAGGTGCGGATCCGCGATGTGCAGGCGCGTGCATCGGGGGCGGCGTTGAGCGTGCCGCAGGTCGCGGCCGGCCGCGCCTTGCCGACGAAACAGGGAGAGGGCGATGCGGCGGCGTCCAGCACGCTGGCGGCCACCGGCGGCGCATCGCGCACGCCCAGCAGCACGACGCCGGGACTGCCGGGCGCGCGCGGACAGGCCCCGAACCCAGGCCAGAACGCGGCCGGCAGCGGCGTCGGGCCGGCGCAACGCACGGCGCAGGGCGGCTGGCCTTCGCCGCGCCGCGATGACGACTGGGGTGCCGGCAACAGCAATCGCGCCGGTGCCGCGACCGGCGGCGACCGCGGCAATCCGCGCGGGCAGGGCGGCCAGGGCGGTTCCGGCCTGTTCAATCCGGATGGCAGCCCGCGCCTGGCCGACGACAGCTTCAAGCCGCGTTTCCCCGATCCCTACAAGGAGGGCACGTGGCTGAAGCGGCCTTCGCTGGGCTACCGCGGGACCATGTTCGACGGCATCTGGCGGCCGCCGGAAACGCTGCTGCAGGAATGGGTGCGCAAGGGCGTCAAGACGGTCGACATCCCGCTGCCGGGTGGCAAGGTCAAGATCCGCTGCATCGTGTCCACCCTGCAGGCGGCGGGCGGCTGTTTCCCGGTCGCCGGCAAGGAAGGCGTGCACGACCAGCCAGCCATCGCGCGCCCGCCACCGGCGGTGCCGTTCAAGCCGCATCTCATCGAGAACCCGGGCGACCTGACATCGCCGCCGCCGGGCGCTTCGGGCACGCCGCCTGCAGCGAAGGAAGAGGACGCCAAGCCGGCCACGCAACCCTGATCCACGGCGGTCGCCGGCCGAGGCCGCATCTCCATCTTCCCCTCCAACGAAAAGGCCCGCTCGCGCGGGCCTTCGGGTATCCGGTGACGGACGCCTGGCTTACATGTGCGACAGGTCGCGCAGCTGGCTCGGCTGGCTGGCGAAATACGCGGACAGGTCGGAGATCTGCTGGTCGGTCAGTTCCTTGGCCTGCGGGCCCATCAGCGCGTGTTCGCGCTGGCCGTCGCGGTAGGCCTGCAGCGAGTGCTCCAGGTAGTCGGCGTACTGGCCGCCCAGCTTCGGATAGCTCGGGTCGAGCGGGGCGTTGCCGTCCTTGCCGTGGCAGTCGGCGCAGGCCTGGCCGCTCTTGCCCTTGGCGGTGGCCAGCTTGCCGCCGGCCTCGACGTTGCCGGCCGGCAGGCCCGCGGAGGACTGGGTGTGGCCTTCGGCGCGGTCAGGCGCGGCGTGCTCGGCCGGAGTGTTGCCGCCACTGCAGGCGGCGAGCGCGAAAGTCAGGGCCAGGACGGCCGGGAGACGCAGGGTCGTCATGGCGGGGCTCACTTCTGGGGCTTGAGGCTGGAGAGATAGGCGGCGATGGCGGCGATGTCCTCGTCGGAGAAGCTGGTCGCCTGCGCCTGCATGGTCGGGTGCTTGCGCGTGCCCTTCTTGTATTCGGTCAGCGCGTTGACCAGGTACTGCTGCGACTGCCCGCCGATGCGCGGCACGTGGTAGTTCGGATACGCGTTCTTGTAGCCGACCACGCCGTGGCAGCCCTGGCAGGTATAGGTGAGCTCGGCGCCCTTGCTGTTGGCACCGGCGGCCGGCTTGGCGGTCTGCGCCGCGGCGGCGAAGGGCAGGGCAAGCGCGAGGCCCGCGGCGATCATGGTCGGTCGCATCAATCTGATCTCGAAGGTCGGGTGGGGCGCCGCAAACGTGGCGCAACCCCGCGAGTATATCGAACGGGGCGAAGCGGGGAAGGTCGGCCCCTTTGCACCGCATGACCTCTGGCACGTCACGAGCGATACGCGCGGGTGATTTACTTGCCTATAACACCCAACCGAGTTTGTCCGATGCGTGCATCGCCCCGTTCCATTCCGTCCTCCCTCGCGCGCGGTGCCAGCGTGACCGTGCTTGCGGTCGCGCTCGCCGGCGGCCTGGCCGCCTGCAAGCGCGGCGAAGGCGGCAAATCCGGCGACGACAAGGCCAAGAGCGAGCAGGCCGAGGCGGTCGCGGTCGAAGTGGCACGCGTCGGCAACCGCACCATGGTCGCCAGCTACACCGGCACCGCGGCGCTGGAAGCCCGCGGTGAATCGCAGGTGGTGGCGAAGACCTCCGGCGTGGCGCTGGCGGTGATGGCCGAGGAAGGCCAGCGCGTCGGCGCCGGCCAGGCGCTCGCGCGGCTCGATGGCGCCCGCGCCAGCCTGCAGGTCGCGCAGTCCAGCGCGCAGGTGGCGAAGCTCGAAGCCAACTACCGCCGCGCCTCGCAATTGGCCGCGCAGAAGATGGTCAGCGCCAACGACGTCGACCAGCTGCGCTTCGACCTGCAGAACGCCCGCGCCGCCAACCAGATGGCGCGCCTCGAACTGTCCTACACCACGGTGCGCGCGCCGATCTCCGGCGTCATCGCGTCGAAGTCGGTGAAGCCGGGCAACTTCGTGCAGATCAATTCGCCGATCTTCCGCATCGTCGACACCTCGCGCCTGGAGGCCACGCTCAACGTGCCCGAGCGCGACATCGATCAGATCAAGGCGGGCCTGCCGGTGCAGCTGAGCGTGGACGCGCTGCCGGGCCGGCCGTTCACCGGCAAGGTGGACCGCGTGTCGCCGGTGGTCGATGCCGGCAGCGGCACCTTCCGGGTGATCTGCAGCTTCGCCGGCGAAGGCAGCCTGCAGCCCGGCATGTTCGGGCGCATGGCGATCAACTACGACCAGCGCGCCGACGTGCCGAGCATCCCGCGCGTGGCCCTGCTCGATGACGGCAGCGACCCGGCCGTCTACGTGGTGCGCGCCGGCAAGGCGATGCGCGTGCCGGTCAAACTGGGCTATGCCGATGGCGAATTCGTCGAGGTGCGCGAAGGCGTGAAGCTGGGCGAGCAGGTGGTCACCGCCGGCAAGACCGCGCTGCGCGAAGGCAGCAGCGTGCAGGTGATCGATCCGGCCGCCGCACCCGCCACGGCGCCGGCCACTGCGCCGGCCGCAGCCGCCAAGAAGTGACGGAGCCTTCCCGATGACGCCTTCCCGCGGCTTCGACCTGGTGGAGTTCGCCACCCGGCGTCGCGTCACCATCCTGATGATGATGGTGACGCTGGTGCTGTTCGGCCTGATCGCGCTCTCGGGCCTCAAGGTCAACCTGCTGCCCGATCTCAGCTACCCGACGCTCACCGTCCGCACCGAATACACCGGTGCGGCGCCGGTGGAGATCGAGACCCTGGTGACCAAGCCGGTGGAGGAAGCGGTCGGCGTGGTGAAGGGCCTGCGCAAGCTGAAATCGGTCTCGCGCAGCGGGCAGAGCGACGTGGTGCTCGAGTTCGCCTGGGGCACCGACATGGACAAGGCCGGGCTGGAAGTGCGCGACAAGATGGAGGCGCTGCAGCTGCCGCTGGAAGCCAAGCCGCCGGTGATGCTGCGCTTCAATCCGAGCACCGCGCCGATCATGCGCCTGGTGTTGGCGACCACCTCCAGCGCCGGCGGCGAGAGCGCGCTGACCCGCCTGCGCCGCTATGCCGACGATGACCTCAAGAAAAAGCTCGAACCGGTCGAAGGCGTGGCCGCGGTCAAGGTGGCCGGCGGCCTGGAGGACGAGATCCAGGTCGACATCGACCAGCAGAAGCTGGCCGCGCTGAACCTGCCGATCGACACCGTCATCAGCCGGCTGCAGCAGGAAAACATCAACATGTCCGGGGGGCGGCTGGAGGAAGGCACCCAGCGCTACCTGGTGCGCACCGTCAACCAGTTCGCGACGGTGGACGACATCGCCAACCTCCTGGTGACCACCCGCAGCGCGGGCAACAGCGATGCCGAAAGCGCCGCCGCGCAGATGGCGCGCGTGGCCGCGGCCAGCGGCGACGCGGCCTCGATGGCGGCGGCGGCCTCGGTGCAGAACGCCTCGGGCGGCGGCCAGTCCGCGCCGGGCGGCGGCCTGCCGATCCGGCTGAAGGACGTCGCCACCGTGCGCCAGGGGCACAAGGAACGCGAGGCGATCATCCGGCTCGGTGGCAACGAGGCGGTGGAACTCGCGCTCTACAAGGAAGGCGACGCCAACACCGTCGCCACCGCCGACAACATCGACAAGACGCTGGCGGCGATCCGCAAGCAGATGCCGCCGGACGTCACGCTCACCGCCATCGACGACCAGTCGCAGTTCATCCGCCACGCCATCAGCGACGTCAAGCTGGACGCGGTCATCGGCGGCCTGCTGGCGATCCTGGTGATCTTCCTGTTCCTGCGCGACGGCTGGAGCACCTTCGTGGTGTCGCTGTCGCTGCCGGTGTCGATCATCACCACCTTCTTCTTCATGGGCCAGCTGGGGCTGAGCCTCAACGTGATGTCGCTGGGCGGCCTGGCGCTCGCCACCGGCCTGGTGGTGGACGACTCGATCGTGGTGCTGGAATCCATCGCCAAGGCGCGCGAACGCGGGCTCGGCATCCTCGACGCGGCGATCCAGGGCACGCGCGAAGTCTCGATGGCGGTCGTCGCCTCCACCCTCACCACCATCGCCGTGTTCCTGCCGCTGGTGTTCGTGGAAGGCATCGCCGGCCAGCTGTTCCGCGACCAGGCGTTGACGGTGGCGATCGCCATCGCGGTGTCGCTGGTGGTGTCGCTGACGTTGATCCCGATGCTGTCCTCGCTCAAGGGCCGGGCGCCGCTCGCCTTCCGCGAGGAAGCGCCGCATCCGCGCTACACGCCGACGCGCGGCTGGCAGAAGCCCTTCGTCGCGGCCGGCCGCGGCATCGGCTGGCTGTTTTCGCGCATCGCCTACGGTTTCGCCTGGGGCGTGATCCGCCTCTGGCGCGGGCTGACCCGCATCGTCGGGCCGGTGATGCGCAAGGCCAGCGACATCGCCATGGCGCCTTACGGGCGTGCCGAACGCGGCTATCTCAAGCTGCTGCCGGCGGCGTTGAACCGCCCGGCGCTGGTGCTGATCGCCGCCTCCGGTGCATTCGCGGTGTCGATGCTGCTGCTGCCGCTGCTCGGCGCGGACCTGATTCCGCAGCTGGCGCAGGACCGCTTCGAGATGACGGTGAAGCTGCCGCCCGGCACGCCGCTCCGCGAAACCGATGCGGTGGTGAAGCGGTTGCAGGCCGCGCACGACAAGGAAGAGGGCGTCCAGGCGCTGTACGGTGTCAGCGGCAGCGGCACGCGGCTCGACGCCAGCCCGACCGAGAGCGGCGAGAACATCGCCAAGCTCACCGTGGTGATGAAGGACGGCGGCAACGCCAAGGTGGAGTCGCGCCTGACCGACGCGCTGCGCAAGTCGATGACCGGGCAGGCCGATGCGCAGGTCGACTTCAGCCGGCCTGAACTGTTCGCGCTGTCCACGCCGCTGGAGATCGAGGTCTCCGGCAGCGACATCGCCCAGGTCGAGGCCGCCGGCCGCCGCCTGGCCGCGATGCTGCGCGCCAACCCGCACTACACCGACGTCAAGTCGACGGTGGAGCAGGGCTATCCGGAGATCCAGATCCGCTTCGACCAGGCGCGCGCCGCGGCCATCGGCCTGACCACGCGGCAGATCGCCGACGTGGTGGTGAACAAGGTGCGCGGCAACGTGGCCACGCGCTACAGCTTCCGCGACCGCAAGATCGACGTGCTGGTGCGCGCCGAACCCGACCAGCGCGCCACGCTGGAGGACATCCGCAACCTGGTGGTGAATCCGGGTTCCAGTTCGCCGGTGCGGCTGTCGGCCGTGGCCGACGTGGAGGCCGGCGTCGGGCCCAGCGAGATCCATCGCTCCGACCAGGTCCGCGTGGCGGTGGTGTCGTCGAACCTGGAGGGCATCGACCTCGGCGGTGCGGTCAGCGAAGTGCAGTCGATGGTGGCGAAGTCGCCGCTCGGCGCCGACATCGGCCTGCATATCGGCGGCCAGGGCGAGGAACTCGACAGCTCGGTGCGCTCGCTGCTGTTCGCGTTCGGCCTGGCGGTGTTCCTGGTCTACCTGGTGATGGCCTCGCAGTTCGAATCGCTGCTGCATCCCTTCGTCATCCTGTTCACCATCCCGCTGGCGCTGGTCGGCGCGGTGCTGGCGCTGTTCCTGACCCGCTCGCCGGTGTCGGTGGTGGTCTTCATCGGCCTGATCCTGCTGGTCGGCCTGGTGGTGAAGAACGCGATCATCCTCATCGACAAGGTCAACCAGCTGCGGCTGGTCGGCGTGCCCAAGCGCGAGGCGCTGGTGGAAGGCGCGCGTTCGCGCCTGCGCCCGATCATCATGACCACGGCGTGCACGCTGTTCGGCTTCCTGCCGCTGGCGCTGGCCGTGGGCGAGGGCGCGGAAGTACGCAGCCCGATGGCGATCACCGTGATCGGCGGCCTGCTGGTCTCCACGCTGCTGACGTTGCTGGTGATCCCGGTGGTCTACGACCTGCTCGACCGCAGGTCCGATGCCGACTACGCCGAAAAGGGCCGCCGCGAGCGCGCCGACCGCGAGGCGCTGGAACACGCGCTGGCCGATGACGCGGCCGGGCAGGGAGTCGTGCACCCATGAGCGTCGCCGAGCTCAGCATCAAGCGGCCGGTCACCACCATCATGCTGTTCGTGTCGATGGTGGTGGTGGGGCTGATCGCGGCGGTGCGCCTGCCGCTGGAGTCGATGCCGGACGTCTCGGCGCCCTTCATCTACGTGATGCTGCCCTACGCCGGCTCCACGCCGGAGGAGACCGAACGCAGCATCCTGCGTCCGGTCGAGGAGACCCTCTCCACGATGACCGGCGTGAAGTCGATGCAGGGCAACGCGACCTCGGAAAGCGCGGGTGTGTTCATGCAGTTCTCCGACTGGAGCCGCGACATCGCCATCGCCACGGCGGACGCGCGCGAACGCATCGATGCCATCCGCAACGACTTGCCGGACGACCTGCGCCGCTACATGGTCTTCAAGTGGTCCAGTTCCGACCAGGCGGCGGTGTCGTTGCGCCTGTCCAGCAAGACGCTGGACATGACCCGCGAATACGACCGGCTGGACCGCACGTTTAAGCGCCGCATCGAGCGCATTCCCGGCGTGGCCAAGGTGGAGATCCAGGGCGCGCCGCAGAACGAGGTGGAAGTCGCGGTGCTGCCCGATCGCCTGTCGGCCAGCGGCATCGGGCTCGACGTGCTGGCGGCGAAGCTGCGCACGCTCAACTTCTCGGTGTCCGCCGGCGAGATCGACGACGGCCTGCGCAAGCTGCGCGTGCAGCCGCAGGGCGAACTGGTCGACCTGGAACAACTGCGGTCGCTGGTGCTGGACCAGCGCGGCACGCGCCTGGGCGACGTCGCCGACGTCCACCTCAAGCCGGTGGACATGCGTTACGGCCGTCGCCTCGACGGGCGGCCGGCGGTCGGCATCGACATCTACAAGGAGCGCGACGCCAACCTGGTGCAGATGACACGCGAGGTGGCGAAGGAGCTTGAGGTCATCAAGCAGGATGCCGGCGCGCGCGGCATCGACATCCAGGTGACCGAGGACCAGGGCGAGGCGGTGATCGGTTCGCTCGCCAGCCTGGCCGAGGCCGGCGCCATCGGCCTGCTGCTGTCGGTGCTGGTGCTGTACTTCTTCCTGCGTGATTGGCGCGCCACGCTGATGGTGACGCTGGCCATCCCGATCTGTTTCATCATGACGCTGGGCTTCATGTACTTCGCCGGCGTCACCCTCAACATCCTGTCGATGATGGGGCTGCTGCTCGCCATCGGCATGCTGGTCGACAACGCGGTGGTGGTGGTCGAGTCGATCTACCAGGAACGCGAGAAGATGCCGGACCAGCCGCGGCTGGCCTCGATCATCGGTACCCGCCACGTGGCCATCGCGCTGTCGGCGGGCACGCTCTGCCACTGCATCGTGTTCGTGCCGAACCTGTTCGGCGACCGCAACATGATCAGCATCTACATGTCGCAGATCGCCATCACCATCAGCGTGTCGCTGCTGGCATCGTGGCTGGTCGCGGTGAGCCTGATCCCGATGCTCTCGGCGCGGCTGAAGACGCCGCCGGCGGTCGCCGCGCATCGCGGCTTCATCCACCGCCTGCAGGACCGCTACGCGCGCTTCCTGCGCTGGACGCTGGAGCACCGCGGCAAGTCGGTGATGGGCATCCTGCTGATCATCGCCGTCAGCCTGGTGCCGGCGGCGCTGACCAAGTCCAACATGTTCGGTGGTGACAATGCCGGCGAGATCGACATCTTCTACCAGTGGCAGGGCGCCTACACCCGCGACCAGATGTCGGACGAGATCGCGCGCGTCGAGCGCTACCTGGACGCCAACCGCGAGCGCTTCCACATCAAGCAGGTGGCGTCGCGCTTCTCCGAGGGCGGTTGGGCCGGCACCAACATCGAACTCGACGGCAAGGACGCCAAGCTCACCGAGCAGGTGACCGAGGAGATGCGCAAGGGCATGCCGAAGTCGGCGCGCGCCAAGATCGGCATCGGCCAGCAGGGCGGGCCGGGCAGCGACATGGACAACAACAAGATCGAGGTGCGGCTGGTGGGCGATTCCACCCAGACGCTCAACGACCTGGCCGCCGACGTGGTGCCGATCCTCTCGCGCCTGCCGCAACTGCGCGACGTGCGCGTGGACAGCGGCGACCAGAACACCGAGCTGGTGGTGCGGGTGGACCGCGAACGCGCCGCGGCCTTCGGGTTCGGGGCGCAGGAAGTGGCGGCGTGGGTGGGGATGGCGTTGCGCGGATCGCCGCTGCGCGAGTTCCGCCGTGGCGACACCGAAGTGCCGGTGACCGTGCGTTTTGCCGGCGCGGACAAGTATTCGACGCATGACCTGGCCGCGTTCACCGTGCGCTCGAAGGACGGCCGCGACGTGCCGCTGATGGCGATGGTCGATGTCGTGCCGCGCCCGGCCGCCAGCGTCATCCAGCGCACCAACCGCCAGACCACGCTGACCATCACCGCCAACCTGGCGCCGAAGGTGGTCATGCCCGATGCCCGCAAGGCCATGGACCAGACCCTGTCCAAGGTGGGCTGGCCGGCCGGCTACAGCTACACCTTCGACCGCGTCAGCTTCATGGACGAGGGCGAGGCGATGAAGCAGATGATGTTCAACCTGGCCATCGCGCTGGTGATGATCTACGTGGTGATGGCGGCGGTGTTCGAGTCGCTGCTGTTCCCGGCGGCGATCATGAGCGGCGTGCTGTTCTCCATCTTCGGCGTGTACTGGCTGTTCTTCATCACCGGCACCGAGTTCAACATCATGGCGTTCATCGGCATCCTGGTGCTGATGGGCGTGGTGGTGAACAACGGCATCGTGATGGTGGAACACATCAACAACCACCGGCACGCCGGCATGACCCGCACCGATGCGTTGGTGGAAGGCAGCCGCGAGCGCCTGCGCCCGATCCTGATGACGATGGGCACGGCGATCCTGGCGATGATCCCGATCGCCATCGGCGGCACCCAGATGGCCGGAGACGGCCCGGCCTACTACCCGATGGCGCGCGCGATCGCCGGCGGCCTGGCGTTCTCGACCATCGTCAGCCTGCTGTTCCTGCCGACGATCTACGCGATCCTCGACGACTGGCGTGCCAATACCGCGCGGACCTGGCGACGTGCGCGGGGGCTGGGCGAAGGCGGGCCGGAAACGGTGGCGGCGGCACGCTGAGCGTCCCTGCCACCGCCAGGTGGATCAGCCCAGCAGCTTGCCGAGCATCTTCGCGCCACCCAGCCATACGCCGATGGCGGTGCCGGCGCTGGTCAGGAAGAAGTTGAGCAGGATGCGCGCCACGCGGTTGCGCCACCAGCCGCGCATGCTCTGGACGTCGTCGCGCAGCGCCATGAAGTCGCCGTAGGTCGGCTTGCGCACCCAGGCTTCGATCAGCGCGCTCACCGTGCCCGAGGCTAGCGCCGGGTGCAGCGGCGTCACCGGCGAGGACACGAACGCGCCGAGGATCGACAGCGGATGCCCGCCCGCGATCGCGCACCCCAATGCGCCCAGGCTGCCGGTGATCAGCACCCAGTAGACGATGAGGTCGGTGCCGACATCCACGCCCCCCTTCCAGAAACCGTAGGCAAACCCGCCCAGCACGAAGGTGGCGAGGACGAGCGTGAACCACGGGATGCCGGACTTCGGCTTGAGCGTCTCCAGCCGCGCCAGGGCTTCGGCGGGCGCTTCGGTGTCCTCGCGCAGGTGCCGCGCGGTGCCCGCCATGTGGCCGGCGCCGATCACCGCCAGCACGCGCTTCGCGTCGCCGGCGCTCGCCCGCAGTTTCGCGGCCATGTAGGCATCGCGTTCGGCGATGACGGTCTCGTAGAGCGCCGGGTTGCCGGCGGCGAACTCGCTGAAGCTCGCCTCCAGCATGTCGCCTTCCTTGAGCGTCTCGATGGCGTCGTCCTCAACCTTCTCGTCGAAGAACAGCGAGGCGAGGATGCCGCTGCCGAGCATCGTGCGGCGCCAGAAGCCCAGCTTCTCGCCGGCGCGCTTGAAGGTCAGGCCGACGTCGCGGTCGATCAGGTGCATCGGCAGCCCGCGCGCCTCAGCCTCGCTGGCGGCGGCCTTGAGTTCGGCGCCGGGCTCGATGCCGAGCTGCTCGGCCAGCCGGCGCTGGTAGGCGGCCAGGCCCAGGTTGGCCGCGAACATCGGCACCTTGCCTTCGCGGATCACCTTGACCAGGTCGAGTTTCGCCAGCTGGTCGGGATTGTTCATCGCCGCGTGGCGCTGGGCGTCGAGTTCCACCGCGACGGCATCGAACGCCCCGCTGTCGATGGCCGACGTCACCGCATCCACGCTCGCCTTCGAGACATGCGCCGTACCGAGCAGCGTGTAGTGGACGCCGTCGCGCTCGATTTCCGCGTGCGGCTGGCTGCGCCAGTCGAAGGCCGGCGTGCTGTCTTCACTCATCGTGTTCAATCCCGGTAGCGCTTGGTCAGGTCGCCGTAGGCATCGATGCGGCGGTCGCGCAGGAACGGCCAGATGCGGCGGACGTGCTCGCTGCGCGCCATGTCGACGTCGGCCAGCAGGATCGTCGGCTCGGTCCCGGCCTCGGCGATGAATTCACCCTGCGGGCCGAGCACGTGCGAATGGCCCCAGAACTCGATGCCCGACGCGCCCAGCGGCGAGTCTTCATGACCCACGCGGTTGCAGCTCAGCACCGGCAGCCCGTTGGCGACGGCATGCCCGCGATGCGACAGCACCCAGGCGTCGCGCTGGCGGTTCTTCTCGGCCTGGTCGTCGTCCGGATCCCAACCGATCGCGGTGGGGTAGAGCAGCAGTTCCGCGCCGGCCAGCGCCATCAGGCGCGCCCCTTCGGGGTACCACTGGTCCCAGCAGACCAGCACGCCGAGCCGGCCGACCGAGGTGTCGATCGGCTCGAAGCCCAGGTCGCCCGGCGTGAAATAGAACTTCTCGTAGAAGCCCGGGTCGTCCGGGATGTGCATCTTGCGGTACTTGCCGGCGGTGGAGCCGTCGGCATCGAAGACCACCGCGGTGTTGTGGTACAGGCCGGTCGCGCGCTTTTCGAACAGCGAGCTCACCAGCACCACGCCATGCTGCTTCGCCAGCCTGCCGAGGCGCTCGGTCGACGGGCCGGGAATGGTTTCGGCAAGGTCGAATTCGTCCACCGATTCGTGCTGGCAGAAGTACGGCCCGTTGTGCAGCTCCTGCAGCAGGACGAGCTTGGCGCCGGAGTTCGCCGCCTCGGCGACACGGGCCTCGATCAGCGCCAGGTTCTCCTCGGCATCGCCCTGGTTGCGGTCCTGGATGAGGGCGACGGGCAGGGTCTTGCGCTTCATGGTCAGCTTCGATTCGCGTGGGACCGCTATGGTAGCGGCAAGCCATGAATCCCGAGGTGAGCCCATGTGCCGGATGTTGCCGTTCGCCATCGTCGCCCTGCTGTGCGCCTGCGCGCCCACGGGGGACACGCCAGAGAACGCTGCAGCGACGGAGGAATCCACGCCACCAGCCGCCGGCATGCCGAAGCCGGCGGATGCGACGCCGGAAGCCACATCCCCCTCCGGATCCGCATCCACGCCGGCATCCGCGCCCGCAGCCAGCAGCGAGTACAGCAGCCTCGCAGTCGAGGATTGCACGGTGGAGAAGCGCGACGCCGAAAGCGGCTCGACCGTCTACCACTGCCCCGGCATGGGCGGCTTCGCGTTGAAGATGCACGATTCCGATGCGCGGATGTCGCTGGATGTCGTCGCCGGAGACAACAAGGCGCAGCCGCTCTCGTTCTGGTCGCTGGCCAAGGGCGCCTTCAGCAGCCTCGGTGCGAAGGCGGAGTGGCGTTACGCGCCCGGTGCCACGTCGCCGCAAGCACTCCTGGTGCGTTTCGAAGCCCACGAGCGCCCCGAGCAGCCGGACAGCACCACGTCCTACCTGCTTGTGGCGAAGCTCGCGGACAGTGGCAGCTGCGTCATCGGCCAGGTGCCGCCGTCGCCTGCGCAGAACGAACAGGCCCGCGCGCTGGCGGACGTGGCCGGCGAGCGCCCCTGCCTCACGCCACCTTGATCAGGCGAGCCCCTGCGGCAGCTGCATGGTCAGGCAATGCAGGCTGCCGTTCTGCCAGATGATCGGGCGGCAGTCGATCTGCACGATCTCGCGGCCCGGGAAGGCCTCGGCCAACACCGCGGCGGCGCCTGCATCGGCTTCATCACCGTAGGACGGCATCAGCACCGCGCCATTGAGGATGAGGAAGTTCGCGTAGCTCGCCGCCAGCCGGCGGTCGCCATCAAGGATCGGCTGTGCCCACGGCAGCGGGAACAGGCGGTAAGGCTGGCCATCGCGGGTGCGCAGCGCGGCGATCTCGTCGGCCATCGCCCTGAGTTCGTCGAAGTGCGCGTCGGTCGGGTCGTCGCAGGCCTGGAAGACGATCGCGTCGTCCGGCGCCAGGCGGGCGAGGGTGTCGATGTGGGCGTCGGTGTCGTCGCCTTCCAGGTAGCCGTGGTCGAGCCACAGCACGCGGTCCTGCCGCAACCAGCCGGACAGCTTGGCCGTCAGCTCGTCGCGCGATGCATCCGGGTGGCGTTCGTGCAGGCAGCGCCAGGTGGTGAGCAGGGTGCCGGCGCCGTCGGTTTCGATGGCGCCGCCTTCCAGCGCGAAATCGACCGGTTCGCGCGCGGCATCGCCGAACACGCCGTCGGCCTGCAGCCGTTCGATGATCCGGTCATCGTCGCTCGCGCCGTACTTGCCGCCCCAGCCGGTGAAGCGGAAATCCATCAGCCGAAACCGGCCGCCGTCGCGGAGCGTGATCGGCCCGCTGTCACGCAGCCAGGTGTCGTCATAGGGCGCGGTGACGAAGCGCACCTTCGACATGTCGATGCGGTTGCTCTGCAGGCGTGCCTGCGCGTAGGCCTCCACGTCGTCATCGGCCACGATGATGATGGCCGGCTGGAAACGGGTGATGCCCGCCACCAGGGCGATGTAGGCGTCCTCGACCTCGCCGAGGCGCGGTGCCCAGTCGGTGTCGGCGGTGGGCCAGGCGATGAGGATGGCCGACTGGGGCTCCCACTCGGCCGGGAAACGGAAATTCTGGGTCATCGTAAAAGGCAGGCAGCGCCGCGCGGGGCAGCGGTCATCGGGAAACGAAACGGCTCAGCGCACCGGGCGCGGGCCGACTTCGGCCGGGCCGACCTGGGTCAGCACCACGTCGATCACCTTGCTGCGCTCGAAATAGACCACGTAGGCCGGGTAGACCCAGCGGTTGATGGTCGGCCACTGGCGCTTCTGGCCGCCGCGCGGATCCAGCCGCGACTGTGGCGCACCGAAACGGCGCTCGACTTCCGCCATCGACATGCCGCGAACGGGCTTGGGGATGCCGGCTTCCTGCTTCACGCGGTCCACCAGCAGCGTATCGGCGTGGGCCGGTGCGGGCAGGGCGGCGAGGAGGAGGCCGGAGGCGGCGAGGGCAATGGCGAGAAGGCGCATGGCGGTTCCGGAGGCTGGGTTGCGACCGATTCTAAGGGCATCGCAGGTTCGCATGCCGCGAACACGTTGGAATCCCCGAAAAACCGAAAAGCCGCCTTGCGGCGGCTTTGGTGCAAGCGACCGGCGTGGGCCGGTGCTCCGCGTGGATCAGCGCTGGCGCGCCTTGAAACGCGGGTTGGACTTGCAGATCACGAAGACCTTGCCACGGCGGCGAACGACCTTGCA
>JAANMY010000776.1_pt1 | contig 41278 bp, 36 predicted proteins | sample 7279691 | NCBI WGS metagenome assembly JAANMY01 (sample SAMN14094543, study PRJNA606508) | bioreactor metagenome | isolation source: A lab-scale SPAN reactor treating ammonium-rich wastewater day 388 | place: Ireland: Galway | collected 2018-02-07 | reverse complement strand
CTCGCAATCGCCGTAGGCGGTCTGGTTGGAGTGCTCGTTCTGGAAGCAGAGGAAGTCGAAGACGTCGAGGTCGCCGTCGCCTTCGCAGTCGGCGTAGCACTGCCCGCCGACGACCTCGCCATCCACCTCGAAGTAGAAGTTGGCCAGGTTCGGCGCCCCGCCGAAGAAGCGCGCGTCCGACGGGTCATAGACACCGTTCAGGTTCGCGTCACGCCAGTAGAGGTCCACGCTCGAGCCGAGGATGATCGGCCCGCCCGCAAACCCGATCGTGCAGGTGGTGTGGGGGAGTTGCGTCGCGGGATCGATGACGCGGAACTCCAGGCCCATGTGCCCGTCGGCGACCGTCACGGGCTGGCCGAAGACGAGGTTCAGGTCGATCGGGAACGACGAGTAGATGAACCCGGGGTCGAGCCCGACGAAACTCGCCGTGAAATCGCCCAGCACGTTCGCGTTGATCGGCGTAAGCAGATTCGTCTCGTCGCAGTCCTCGAAGAACAGCACGCGGACATCACAACTCCCGCCGATCGGGAACGTCGCCTCGGTCACGAAACTGATCACGACCGAGTGCATGTCCACCGGGCTGCCGCCGCTGTCCATCGTGATCCCGTCGAGCGACGCGCGAGGGACGGCGGTGCTCGAGAAGTACGCCCCCGAGTTGTTCGTGTACAGGTCGACGACCGCCTCGGTTCCCGGGCGTGTCGTCCAGGGTTTCCCGTTGATCGCGACCGGCGCGACCGTCGCGCGGTTCGGGACCGGGATGAACCGCTCCACCTGCGCGGACGCCGCCGCGCACAGGCCACACACGCCAACGACCATGCACAACCTCATCGATGTCTCCTTGGCACGGGGGGTTACGACGACTTCCTTCTCCCTGTCGCTCCCGTTACCGACAGCCTATAAGGACGGCCGGACCCGTTCAAGACGATCGTGCAGGCCAACGTCCCGGGGGCGATTCGAACGCCCGACCTGCGGTTTCGAAGACCGCTGCTCTATCCAGCTGAGCTACCGAGACTCCGTTTCGATCCTTGGCCGCCTCCCGCATCCGGGCCACCCCTGGACACCCTAACGAAACACCCCGGCTCTCAGGCCGGGGTGCTCAAGTCGGAACTGCCTTGGCTGTTCGAGTTCGGTCTTCAGGCGGCCTTCTTGCGCCGCTTGCGGCCCACCGTCCGCTGTTCAGACTCCGCCCGCCGCTCCGGCTCGTTCGTCAGAACGTCGATGAGGTCGCGAGGGCTCGACGCCCAGAGGTCCGCGCCGATCTCCTCAGCGAGCCCTTCGGCTCGGTTGAACACCCCTGCCGCCACCACGAACCGCATGTTCGGACACGCCCCGATCTCCTGGAGCGTGTCGATCAGTTGGCGGATGTTCGGAAGGTCCGACGCCGCCGGCGCGAACATCAGCAGGATGTCGGGCTTCGTCTCGTGCACCTGCGCGAGGATCTCGTCGTTGGCGATCCCGCCCCCGGCGAACCGCACGCGATACCCCTTGCTCTCAAGGATGTCCACCGCCATCTGCGCGCCCAGTTCCTCACCCTCGCTGGGCCCGCAGAACGCCAGCACCGACTTCTCGTGGAGCGCCTCCGGCTCGAGCCTCGCCGCCATCTGATCGACAAGCACGCGCAACAGCCGCGTCGACAGATGATGGCTCATCCGCGTCAACTGGTCACCGCGGTACAGCCGCTCGATCAGGTCGTATGTCGGCCAGAACAGGTCGGAGATGACCTGCTCGGGCGAGGCGCCCTGGCCGAGGGTCCGCTCGACCAGCGACCTCGCCGCCGGGCGGTCCCCGTTGATGAGGGTTTCGAAGAACTGTTCCTGAAGGATGTCCTGGCTCATGTGCATGAATCCCGTGGCAACCCGTGGCCTTCGGGGTCCGACCCGCCGACCTCGTTCGTGTGTTGACCTCGGCTCCGCCGACCGGGCATCCCACCACGCCCGTGGTCGCGTCATCGGGCCCGGGCGAAAACTGCCGTGAAAACAGCCATGAACTTTGGCCGTCGGTGAAGGGCCGATAAGTCGATCACCCCGTACGGATGCCGACGTGACACGCGCAGACCCCGAACGTCAGCCGATGTGTCCGAACGTCCGAGAACCCGCTCCGGGCTAGCAGCCCCGCGAGCGTCTCACCATCCATGAACTTCGAGACGCTCCGAGGAAGGTATCGATACGCACCGCTCCGGTCACGAGCGATGAGCGTCGCGGTCGTCGGCATGATCCACCCGGCGTACAGGCGGTTGAGGGCGCGGAGGACCCGCTGGCGGGGCTGGTCGAACTCGAGCACCGCCAGCCTGCCCCCGGGCCGAAGCACTCGTGAGAACTCCCCCACCGCCCTCGCCGGGTCCGCGACGTTGCGGATGCCGAACGCGATCGTGACGACGTCGAACGAGGAGTCGGGAAAGGGAAGCGCCATCGCGTCCCCCTCGATGTACTCGACGCGAGCGACAACCTCCGCCGGCAGGCGCCGCTGCTTCTCTCTCGCGCGCTCGAGCATCTCTGGAGTGAAATCGAGCCCCACCACCCGGGCGACGCCGGCCCTGGCCAGGGCCTCGGTCAGGTCGCCCGTTCCGCACGCGGCGTCGAGCGCGTCGCGAGTCGTCGACGTGACCACGCGCCCCACGGCGAACCGCCGCCACGCCTGGTCACGACCGAAGGAGTGCAGCCGGTTGTTGAGGTCGTAACGCCGCGCGATCGCGCCGAACATCCCGCGCACCTTTTCGTGCTTGTCCGGCTGCGCGTGGGGATCCTCGAGCTCTCGCTCGGTCCACGCCGGCGACATAGGCTTCGTCGATCCCATGCGGTCGATCCTAGGGGGTTCACCATGCGACGCACCCTGACGCTCCTCCTCCTCGTCGTCCTCGTCTGCTCGCCCCTCCTCGCGTGCACCGAGAACGCCGCGACCGGCCGACGCTCCCTCCGCATCCTCACCCGCGATGAGGAGATCCGCCTGGGTGCCGAGGCCGCCCCCCAGTTCACCGAGGAGTTCGGCGGCGCCGTCCCCAACCCGGACCTCCAGACCTATGTCGCCGACATCGGCTCGCGCCTCGCCGCCGTCACCGAGGCCGACAACCCGACCCTTCCCTGGACATTCACCCTCCTCAACTCCGACCAGGTCAACGCCTTCGCCCTCCCCGGGGGCAAGGTCTTCATCACTCGCGGGCTCGCCTCTCGTCTCTCCAACGAAGCCCAGATCGCCGGTGTCCTCGGGCACGAGATCGGTCACGTCACCGCCCAGCACGGCAACCAGCGAATCTCCAACCAGATCGGGTTCAATGCCGTCCTCACCGCCGTCGCCATCGGCGTCGGGCTCAGCGGGGACGACGACGTTCAGACCGCCGGCGCCATCGGCATCCCCGCCCTCGCCATCGGCGGCAACATCGTCCTCCTCAAGTACGGCCGCAACGAGGAACTCGAGGCCGACCACCTCGGCATGCGATACATGTCCCGCATCGGCTACGACCCCCGAGGCCAGCTCGAGGTCATGCAGGTCCTCGCCAAACTCTCCTCTGGAGGCCGCGGTCCCGAGTTCCTCTCCACTCATCCCCACCCCGAGTCACGCGTGGCCCGCATCCAGGAACTCCTCCGAGGAGAGTTCGCCCCGACTCAGGGAAGCAAGGACCACCAACTCTACGAAGAACGCTTCAAGAGCCGCTTCCTGTCGAAACTCGCGCGCCAGGAGCCCGCCCCTGTTGATCGCCGTTTCGCCCTTGGCCTCCCCGCCTCATGGTGCGCCACCTGCGCCGCCTCCTCAGGCCAGATTCCAGAACCGCGCCCAGTTGCCCCATGAGAACGCCGAAAGGTCTGCGTCTGCCCAACCCGCGCCGCGGAGCCCCTCGAGCAGCCGGCCGAGGTCACGCGGCTCACTGATCCCCTCGGGCAGCCGGGCCGCGGAAAACCCACCATCCATGTCGCTCCCCAGCCCGACATGCCGCCGACCTCCGGTGAGTTCTGCGATCCTTTCGACGTGCGCGACGCATGCCGAGAGCCTCGCCCGCCTCGAACCGCCCGGCTCGATCCCTTCCTCCAGGAACGCCGAGAAGAGATTCAGCCCGATCACACCGTCGCGTCGCGCGATCTCCACGACCTGCGCGTCCGTCAGGTGCCGCTCGTTCGCCGGGTCGACGAGCGAAGCGACGTTCGAGTGCGACGCCATCACACGCCCGCTCGACCTCGCCAGCAGGTCGTCCGCCCCTCGCCGGCTCAGGTGCGACAGGTCGTGGACAAGCCCCATCTCGTCCAGCGCGACGACGAGTTCCCGGCCGGCGTCCGTCAGCGCACGCTCCCCCGTGTCCGCGAGCCCGGCGTTCCCCGCCGCAAAGCGCGACCCGCGGGCCCACGTCAGCCCGACCGCCACGACGCCGCGTTCCTGCCACCACGCCAGTTCCTCCGGACCTCTGATCGGGTCCGCCCCTTCCACGAGCACACCAACGCGGAGGCTGGCCTCACGCGCACCCAGCCGCGTGATCCACCCCCGCCGCTCCCACTCGGCGTAGACCTCGATCTGCGACCGCCCTGCCGCCGCCGCCCCCGTCGCGTCCCCCCTCGCATACGTCACGCCCGGCTCATCCCCGGCCCGCTCGAGCGACGTGCTCTCCGTGAAGACCGTGCCCAGGCACGCAACGATCCCGCCCTCACGAAGCGACCCGAGCGTCACCGCCCCAGGGGGGTGTGGCCCAATCGAAGGATCAAGCGGAGCATGCATGTCCCTGCCCCGCACCGCGAGATAGGCCAGGTCGAGATGGGCGTCGAACCACTCCATTGGCCATCGTAGAGGCGAGTCCGAGAACCCGCACGTCCAAGGTGGCCCTTGGCCGGCGCCCGAACGAAACGCCCGTTTCACGCCGTCCGTCGCGCGTTCTCCATTCAACCCGATCCTTGATTCTGGCGATGCAGAGCCGGACCGCTTACCGAGATCGCCGACCATGCCGCACAAGCCATCCCGAACGCCGGTGCGCATCGAAGAGGAACCCTGCACGGTTCGGCTCTCTCGCAACGATCTCGAAGACCTCCTCCGTGAACTCAACCGCCCCGAGCCGCTCGACGACTCCCGCCGGGAGAACGCCCGCCTGCGTTACCACCACCCGCTTGTCCACGCCCGGCTCTCCAAGACCGGCGGGTCACTCCTGCTCGCGTGCCGGAACATCTCCCGCGGCGGGATGGCCCTCCTCCACTGCGCGTATGTCTACGTCGGCACGCCCTGCAGCATCACGCTCCACGACCTCGCCGGCGCGACGCACGAAGTGAAAGGCACCGTGGTCCACTGCCGCCACGTCTCCGGCCGCGTCCACGAGATCGGCGTGCGGTTCAACGACGTGATCCCGCTGCGCCGCTTCATCCGGATCGACCCCCTCTCCGAGCAGTACTCGCTCGAGTCCTTCGACACCGCGCAGATGCGCGGGAACGTGCTCCTAGTCACGATGTGCGCCCTGTCACGCAAACTGGTCGCGCACTGGCTCCGCGAGACTCGCGTCAAACTCACCATCCCCGAGGATCCCGGCGCCGCCGCCGAGGCGCTCAACGATCCCTTCGACATCCTCATCCTGGACTTTGATGCCCCGGACATCGACGCTGCGGCCTTCGCCGAGCACGCCCGGGCCGCCGGAACGAGCAAACTCATCGTCGTCTCGGGCCAGGCCCAGCCCGACGCCCGCCGCGCCATCGCCGCCCTCAAGCCCGTCGGGTTCCTCTCCAAGCCCTTGCGCGAGCAGAAGGTCATCCGCGCGCTGGGCGAGTTCCTCGTTCTCAGCGACGAGTTGCACGACGCCTCGTCCGCCGAAAACACCGAGGCCCGCAACGAACTCGCGATCCTTGCCGCGGACTTCGCACGCGAACTCCACAAGATGGCCGACGAGATCCGATCCGCTGTCGATCGCAACGACGGCGAGGGCTTCTCCCGCGCGTGCGCCCACATCCGCAGCGTCGCCCCCGTCCTCGGCTTCGCCGAGCTGGCGGACGCCGCGGCCAAGGCTTCCGAGCACGTCCGCGAGGGCGTCAAACTCCGCGCCGATCAGCCGGAGTTCACCGCGCTCATTGACCTGTGCGTGAACGCCAAGGCCGCCTGACCCCTCGCTTCTCGCCCCACACTCTTCGACATGGCGCCTCGGCGCGCACGCGCGTCGGGGCATGTCGCTTTTTTGTCCCTACGAGTCTCGCCAACGACCCACGCCTCGCCAATAGTTGAGACTCAGATGCAACTTGCTCACTCCCAAGCCGAATCCACCTGCCGGCCACGCTCGCCAAGGCGGGTCGGCCTGGCAGCGGCGGGCCTCGCTTGCTTTGGTCTGGGCTTTGTTGGGATCATGGTGCCCGGGATGCCGACGACCGTGTTCGTCTTGATCGGCTCCTATCTCCTCACCCGCAGTTGTCCTTGGCTCGAGCGCAAACTCGTCGAGTCACGTCTCTTCCGGCCCTACGCCAAGTACCTCGATCCCACCGTCCCGATGCCCCGTCGCGCCAAGACCCTTGCGATCGTTTCGATGTGGACGGCGATCCTCATCAGTTGCGCGCTCGTGACGCTCGCTGGCGCTCCCTGGTTCGTGCCGACCCTCATCGGGGCGATGGGCCTCGCCGGATCCTGGGTCATCGCACGTTTCCGTCGCCATCTCGCCACGTGCCCACCCCGCCCTGCAGCCGAGCCCGGCGGCTCGCTCCAGAAACGACCCTCGCATGGGGTCGTGCCGAGGCCCGAGTGCGTCGGTGCGGCCACGCGATCCGAACGCGGGTAATCACCCCACGCGCTCGACCCTCGTCAACGACCCCCGAGGTTCTGGTTGTCCCCGCGCATGGTCGTCCACGAGTTTTCCGCCGAGGCTCCCCCTTCGAACCCCGTCAGGCAGACCGCGAGCCCGAACCGCGGCGTGGCCGTGCCGTCGGGCCGCTGCTCCCCTCCCCCGCCGATCACGAAGAACGCGTCCAGCCTGCCATCCCCATCGAAATCCGCGAGCACGGGCGAATGGGAGACATGACCCACCCGGCGACCGTCGCCGATGAGCGACGCCGCATCGAAACTTGCCACTTCGCGCCCGTCGCGCCCGTCGACCACCCTGAAGAGCCCGTGCGTCGTCAGGTACGCGAGATCAGGCAAGCCATCCCCGTTCACGTCCGCCACCGAGACGCCGCGCGTGACGGCCTCGAAGGCCGGGCGCAGGTTCTCCGCGATCGGGACCGCCCAGCGGATCGATCCATCGGGGTTGATGGCCGTGAGGCGCTCGCACGCCGCGATCGTCACCGGCCCCTGCTCGAGCGCGACCGTCACGGTCGGTGACATGTAGTAACGCTCTCCCGTTTCGATCGCGTCCACGATCCTGCCGTCCCGCGGATCGATCGTGTACACCTTCCCGTCGTACGTCCCGATCCGCAGCATCGGCCCGCCCTGCGTCTCGATCACCGACGCCCCGTGGTACACGCTCTCGGGCAGCGGCGCGCGCCAGAGCACCTCTCCATCGCTCGCCCTCGCCGCGACAAGCCCGGTGTTGGCTTTGTCCCGCGAGAAGATCCCCGCGATGATCGCCTCCTCCCCACGCACCTCGATCACGATCGGGCACGTCTGCACCGCGCCCGCCGAGGCAATCGGGATCGTCGCCGTGATCGTGCCGTCCGCGGCGTTCAGGACCTTGAGGTTCGCCTTGAACGTCCCGACGACGATCGAGGGCTTGCCTCCAAGGTCCCCGATCCACTGGGGCGAGTCCGTGCACTCGCCATAGGCCAGGTCCACCGACCACACCTCCCGCCCATCCTTCGCAGCGAAGGCCGCCACGCGGCACCCCGACGAGCACGGCACGATCAGTTCCGGTGTTCCGTTCCCGTCCACGTCATGGAACCGCACGCTCGCGTCGTAGCAGTTGTCCTTGGGGTCCTCCCACGACCACACCTCGCTCCCGTCACGACCGCGCAGCACGCGCACCGTGTGGTCCCCGAAGTACGTCGCGAACGCCACGTCCAACCCCCCATCCCCATCCGCGTCCGCCACCGCCGCAGACCCGAAGCAGTGCGACTTCAGCGGCGTCGTCCACAGCACCCTGAGTACGTTCGGCTCACCACTCGCGAGCACCACGGCCCCCAGCGACAAGAGCAGCATCGACGACCTCCCTCGCCCGGCTCCGGCCTAGACCGCGACCGTCGCGATCTCGGACGCGACCTCGAACGCCGCCTCCGTCTTGGCACGGACTTCCTCGACGCTCACCCCGGGCGCGACCTCGACCAGCACAAACCGAGACCGCCCCGGGTCGTACTCGAACACCGCCAGATCCGTGATCAGCAGGTGCACGCACCGCTGCCCCGTCAGCGGCAGCCCGCACGCCTTCACGAACTTCGCCGACCCATCCTTCGCGTTGTGCTCCATCGTCACGACCACGCGCCGAACGCCCGCGACCAGGTCCATCGCCCCGCCCATCCCCTTGACCATCTTCCCGGGGATCATCCAGTTGGCGATGTCCCCGCCCTCGCTCACCTGCATCGCTCCGAGGATGCACATGTCGATGTGACCCCCACGGATCATCGCGAACGAGTCGCTCGACGAGAACGTACTCGACCCGCGCCGTGCCGTGATCGTCTGCTTGCCTGCGTTGATGAGGTCCGGGTCCACCTCTGCCTCCGTCGGGAAAGGCCCGATCCCCAGGAGCCCGTTCTCCGATTGCAGCCAAACATCCATCCCCTCGGGGATGCAGTTGGCCACCAGCGTCGGCATCCCGATCCCCAGGTTCACGACGAACCCGTCACGCAACTCCCTCGCCGCCCGCCTCGTGATCTGATCGCGCGTCAATGGCATCCGCCAAGCCTACCACCAGCGGCACACCCACGCCCTCAACTATGCCGCACCAAGCGCCGCCGCCAGTTCCCGAAGGTTCCTCACCTCCAGGTCCGCCTTCGCCGCGACCACCGGCGTCGCCCCCGGACGACCCCGGCCACGGTTCACCCACGCCGTCTTCAGCCCAAGCCGAGACGCCGGCTCGATGTCGTGGAAGCGGCTCTCCGCAGCATGCAGCATCGCCCCGGGCTTGATCCCCATCTTCCCCGCCAGCTCCATCGCCCGACGGAAGGGCGCCTCGCTCGGCTTGTACGCCCGCACATCCTCCGCGGTCACCAGCAGGTCGAGTTCCACCCCCAGTTTCGCCGCGATCGGCTCGAAGAGGTCGTGGTCCACGTTCGAGATCACCCCGACCTTCGCCCTGGCCTTGATCGCTGCAAGCATCGCGGGCACCTCGCCGAAGGGCGCCCATGTCGCCAGCGACCCCGCCAACTGCTTCGCATCCCCGGGGCCGACCGCCCGCCCGAGATCACGACCGATCCGCCGCATCACCTCCGCCAGCACCTCTCGATAGGACCGGTACGCTTCCCCCTCCACCTCTCGTTCGATCTTCGCGTAAAGCGCCAGCACCTGCTCGTCGGGGAAGGTCCTCGGGAGCAGCGGGCGAACCGCCCGCAGGATGCCCATCTCCCAATCGATCAACGTCCCGAAACAGTCAAACGTGACGAGCGTTACCCCGGCGAGGTCCATCCCTCATCCTTGCACCCCGGACCCCTCCGGGCGCGATCGCGCTGTTGCCCACCCGCCCGAGCGCCGATATCCTCCTCCGACCATGAACGCCGACACGCCTACCACGCGATTCCCCCACGCCTGATCGGGCGAGGTCGTCCGCGTGCGCGAGCATCCGACCCGGCCCGAGCCGGGTTTTTTCTTTCTCCATCATTCCGCCACCTCGCCAGGATTCACCCATGCCCCTCCGAATCACCCTCCCCGACGCCTCCGTCCGAGAGTTCCCCGGGCCTCTCTCCGCCCTCGACGTCGCCAGGTCCATCGGACCGGGCCTCGCCAAGGCCGCCCTCGCCTGCAAGATCAACGGCGAACTCCGCGACCTCTCCACCCTCATCGACCGCGATTGCGCCCTCGCCCTCATCACCGCTCCCAAGCCCGGACAACCCTCCTCCGCCGAGGCCCTCGCCCTCATCCGGCACTCCGCCGCACACGTCATGGCCGAGGCCATCCAGGATGTCATCGGGAAGGATGTCCTCCTCGCCTACGGCCCGCCCACCGAAACCGGCTTCTTCTACGACATGTGGGTCCCTCCTGGGAAGGCGATCTCCTCCGACCACTTCGATGCGATCAACCGACGGATGGCCGAGATCATCAAGGAAGACCGCCGCTTCACCCGGGTGGAGTGCGCGGGCGGCGATGGGCTCGCCAAGGTCCGCGCCGAGGGCAATAAGTACAAGATCGACAACGCCGAGCGGGCCCTCGCCGCTTCCGCCCCGTCATCCCCTCCCGTGCTCTCCTTCTACGCCTCCGGAACCCCGGGCCAGAACTGGGAAGACCTCTGCCGCGGCCCCCACGTCCCCTCCACCGCCCGCATCGGCGCCGCACGCGTCATGTCCCTCGCTTCGTCCTATTGGCACGGCGACGAGAACTCCGACCGCCTCACCCGCGTCTACGGCACCGCCTTCCCCACCCAGGCCGAACTCGACGCCTACCTCCACCAACTCGAAGAGGCCAAGAAACGCGACCATCGCGTCATCGGACGTGCCCAGCGCCTCTTCCACATCGACGACGAAGTCGGCCAGGGCCTCGTCCTCTGGACCCCCGCCGGCGGCATCATCCGACAGGAACTCCAGACCTTCATCGCCGCCGAACTCACCCGGCAGGGCTATTTCCAGGTCTTCACCCCGCACATCGGACGTCTCGAACTCTACAAGACCTCCGGCCACTTCCCCTATTACAAAGACTCCCAGTTCGCACCCATCGTCGAGCGCGAGGCCCTCGCCTCGCTCATGGCCTCCGGCTGCACCTGCGCCGAGTTGATGAACCGCGTCGAGGGCGTCTCCGCCCGCCTGGCCGGGCAGATCAACGAGCGGACCCGCGCTTCGACCATCGGGCCGGACCGCGTCCTCCCCGACGACCAACTCGTCGAGGGCTACCTCCTCAAGCCCATGAACTGTCCGCACCACATCAAGATCTACAAGTCCGCCCCTCACTCCTACCGCGACCTCCCCGTCCGGCTCGCCGAGTTCGGCACCGTCTATCGCTGGGAGCAATCCGGCGAACTCTCCGGCATGCTCCGCGTCCGCGCCTTCACCCAGGACGATGCCCACCTCTTCTGCACCGAGGACCAACTCGCCGACGAACTCCGAGGTTGCCTCTCTCTCGTCAGGATCATCTTCAGCACCCTCGGCATGAGCGATTACCGCGTCCGCGTCGGCCTCCGAGACCCCGATTCCAACAAGTACACCGGCTCCCCCGACAACTGGGACAAGGCCGAGGCCGCCTGTCGTGACGCCGCCAGGTCCCTCGGCGCACCCTTCTCCGAGGAGCCGGGCGAGGCCGCGTTCTACGGCCCCAAGATCGACTTCATCGTCAAGGATGTCATCGGGCGGTCCTGGCAACTCGGGACCGTGCAGGTCGATTACAACCTCCCGATCCGTTTCGACCTGACCTACATCGGCCCGGATAACCGCGAACATCGCCCCGTCATGATCCACCGCGCGCCCTTCGGGTCGCTCGAGCGCTTCTGCGGGTTCCTCATCGAGCACTTCGCCGGCAGTTTCCCCACCTGGCTCTCCCCCGAGCAGGCCCGCGTCCTGCCCATCTCGGACAAGACCAACGAGTACGCGGGCAAGGTGCTGGCCGAACTCCGCTCGCGAGGGGTGCGGGCCTCGGCGGATGTTTCCGGCGACCGCATCCAGGCCAAGATCAAGGCCGCCGCCGACGAGAAGATCCCCTACCTCCTCGTCGTCGGCCCGCGAGACGCCGAGAATAACGCCGTCTCCGTCCGCGTCCGTGGAACCGAGAAAGACCTCGGCGCGATGCCCCTCGCTGCCTTCGCCGATCGACTTGCCGATGAGATCCGCACAAGGCAGGCCGAGTTGGGGGTCAGGCCGTAACCCCCGCGTCCCGACTCGATGAGATCGGAGGCCCGTCCAAGCCCCCGACCCTCACCCGACCCTCTCCCCCTTCAACTCCCTGGCCATCAACCGCGAGATCGCCTCGATCGGGTCCACCCGCTCGAACAGCACCGCGTGCACCGCGTCCGTGATCGGCATTTCCACCCGGTATTTCTCCGCCAACGCCCGCACCGACCGCGTCGTCGCCACGCCCTCCACCACCGAAGGCGACCGTGCGAGGAACTCCTCCAGCCTTTCCCCCCGACCCAGTGCCTCCCCGCACGACCGGTTGCGGCCCTCCGGGCTGAAGCACGTCGTCGCCAGGTCCCCCACCCCCGCGATCCCGAAGAACGTCTCCGCGGAGGCCCCCATCGCCGTCCCCAGACGCGTGATCTCCGCCAGCCCACGCGCCAGCAGAGCCGACTTCGCGTTGAACCCGGCGCTGAGCCCGTCGAGGATCCCCGCCGCAATCGCGATCACGTTCTTCGTCGCCCCGGCGATCTCCACGCCCAGAAGATCCGTGTGCGTGTAGACCCGCAGCCAACTCGTCGAGAACAGCCGCTGCACCGTGTGCGCAAAGCCCGCGCGGTCGCTCGCGGCCACCATCGTCGCCGGGAGGCACTTCGCCAGTTCCCCAGCGATCGTCGGTCCGCTCAGCGCCCCCAGGGGCCTCGGGGCCCCATCGGGGTCGTCGCCGATCCCCTCGGCGATCACCTGCGTCGGCCTCAGCAGCGTCCCGTTCTCGATCCCCTTCGCGACCGACAGCACCCCCGCCTCTCGCCTGACGAACCCGCCCACCCGCATCCACACCTCTCGCGTGTACTGCACGGGCACCGCCGAGACCACCAGGTCCGCTTCCCCCAGTTCTTCGTCTCGCATACACACCCGCACCCCCGCGGGAAGCCGGAACCCCGGCAGCCGCTTGCTCTCCCGCGTCTGTGCGACCTGCCCGGCTTCCTCGGCCGTGTGCGCCCACATCAGCACTCGCCGGGCCGCTCCCCCACGGATTCCCGTTCCCGCCCCGCCTATCCCGCCCCCCATCCCCGCCAGCATCCCCGCGCACACCAACCCCATCTGGCCCATGCCAATCACGGCCACGCACCGCGGGTCGGGTTGTGGAAGGTCTTGGGGCATCGGCGCGAACCTCGGGCAGACGAAGACGTATCCTACGGGTCGCCGGGCAGCCTGCGCGGGTATTCTTCCGCCACGGCCCGGCATGGCCGCCGATCTTTTCATCTCCTCCTCTCGGAGACCCCATGGCGCACGATCACGACCACCCCCACCACCACGACCACTCGAACGCGCCGGCTTCCGGCACCTCGGACGCCGCCGTCTGCTGCTCCCACCACGAGATCGCCATCGATCGCTACATCGTGCTCTGCCTCATCGGAGGCGTCCTCGTCGCGACCACGCGCATCAGCCGCTGGCTGGGCACCGGCGACGACCTCATCACTGTCCTCCCCGCCGCCATCGGCGCCATCGTCCTCGCGATCCCCCTCTTCATCGCCGCCGTCCAGGAAGTCCGCGCTCGCCGCCTCTCCAGTTCCTCGCTCGCCGCCCTTGCCATCCTCGCCTCCCTCGCCAACGGCAACTACGAGCCCGCGGGATGGCTCGCCTTCATCCTCGTCCTCTTCGGCCAGCTCGTCCGCCGTTCCGCCTCCGGCGCGGAACGCGCCATCCAGGACCTCGTCCGCCTCACCCCGGACACCGCCCGGCTCATCGGTGAGAACGGCTCCGACGCCGTCATCCCCCTCTCCCAGGTCAAGGTCGGCCAGCGCGTCCGCGTCCTCCCGGGCGAGAACTTCCCCGTCGACGGCCGCATCGAGACGGGACGGTCCAACATCAACCAGGCCTCCCTGACGGGCGAAGCCGCCCCGGTCGAGGTCTCCCAGGGGGATCCCGTCTACGCCGGCACCGTCAACCTCACCGGTGCGCTCGACCTCGTCGTCACCGAGATCGGCGAGGACACGACCATCGGCAAGGTCACCCAACTCATCCGCCAGGCCGAACAGAGCCGCACTCCCCGACAGATGCTCATCGAGCAGGTCGCGCAGTTCTTCGTCCCCGTCGTCCTCTCCGTCGCCGCCGTCGTCTGGTTCATGATGAGCCAGAGCACCGATCCGACCGTCCGCGATCGCGCCGGCTCCACCGCCGTCACCGTTCTCGTCGTCGCGTGCCCCTCGGCCCTCCTGCTCGCGTCGCCAAGCGCCATGCTCGCCGCCTTTGCCGCCGCGGCCCGGCTGGGCATCCTTATCAAGCAGCCCCGTTTCCTCGAGGCCGCCGCCCAGGTCAACGCCGTCGTCATGGACAAGACCGGCACGATCACGACCGGCAAGTTCCAGGTCACCAAACTCGCCCCCGCCTCGGGCGTCGACGGCGCGGAACTCCTCCGCTCCGCCGCTTCGGGCGAGCAGCGCTCCAACCACCCCCTCGCCCTCTCCATCCTCGCCACGGGTAGGGCCGCCCGAGTCGAGCCCGAGCCCATCGCCGACTACGAAGAAATCCACGGGCGCGGCGTCCGCGCGCGCACGCCCTCGGGCGAGGTCCGCGTCGGACGCGCCAGTTGGCTCCTCGAAACCCACCCCGAGATCCAGCACGAGGTCGCCCAGGTCGAGCAGAAGATCGAAGGGATGTCCAGCGTCCACGTCATGCGCGACGGCAAGTATCTCGGCGCCGTCGGGCTCGAAGACACCATCCGCCCCAACACCCGCTCCATCATCCAGCGCCTCCGCGACCTCGGCGTCAAACGCCTCGCCATCTTTACCGGCGACCGCCTCAGCGTCGCCCGACGCGTCGGCGCCGTCGTCGGTGTCGATGCGATCGAAGCCGAGTGCCTCCCCGAGGAAAAGCACGAGCAGATCCGCGCCCTCGGCCGCGCGGGCTTCCGAACCCTCATGGTTGGCGACGGGATCAACGACGGCCCCTCCCTCGCCGCCGCTGACGTCGGCGTCGCGATGGGCCTCTCGGGGTCGGACATCGCCGCCAACAGCGCCGGCGTCGCCCTCATGAACGACGACCTCTCTCGCATCCCCTTCCTCATCGAACTCGCCCGACGTAGCCGCGCCATCATCGCCCAGAACATCGCCGCTTCCATCGTCATCGCGGTTGTCGGGCTCGTCCTGGCCGCAACCGGCACGCTCGCCGCGGCGGGCGCCCTCGCCGTCCCCATCGCCGCCCTCTATCACTTCCTCGGGGACGTCTTCGTCCTCGCCAACAGTTTCCGCCTCTTCCGCTTCGGAGAGTCCTTCGCTTCAGAGGAAGGCCCCGCCGAGCCCGATGCCCCTCGCCGCGGCGCAAGCCTCCGGCTCGGGACCGCATGACAATGCCTCAGCCAAGCACGTCCGCGAGGATCAGCACCGCGACCGCGAGGTAGATCAGCGTCCCCGATGCGTCCATCAGCGTCGCCACCATCGGCGACGACGCGGTCGCCGGGTCGATCTTCAGCCGCTTCAGCAGTAGGGGCAGCAGCGAGCCCAGCAGCGTCCCCCACAGCACCACCGCCACGATCGCCGCCGACACCGTGAACGCCAGCCTCAGCGACTGGTCCGTCTTCGCGTGCCCGATCCCCGTGAAGAACTCCACGCACAGCCACCCGAGGAACCCCAGCGAGAGGCCCAGGAGCAGTGCCGTCACCACCTCGCGACGGATGATCCGCCACCAGTCCCCGGGCCCGACCTCCTGCAGCGCCAACGCCCGGGTGATCAGCGTCGCCGCCTGCGAGCCGGAGTTCCCACCGCAACTGATGACCAGCGGCAGGAAGATCATGAGCACCGCCGCACGAGCCAACTCCGCCTGGTACGAGCCCAGCACGATGATCGTGATCGTCTGACCGACGAACAGCGCGCTCAGCCACACCCCGCGCTTGCGCAGCATCTCCCACAACCGGACCTCCATGTACGGGGCGTCCAGCGCCTGCACCGCCCCCTGCTTCTGGATGTCCTCCGTCACCTCCGCCTCGGCCACGTCCGCCACGTCGTCCGACGTCACGATCCCCACCAGCACCCCGCGAGAGTCCACCACCGGGAGCGCAATCCGGTCGTACCGGCTCATCACCCGGACCGCCTCTTCCTGGTCCTGGTCGGCCCGCAGGCTCACGAACTGGTGGTTCATGATCGACTCCACCAGGTCCGTTGGGTTCGCCAGGAGCAGTTTCCTCAGCCGCATGTCGTCGATCAGCCGCCCCTGGTCGTCCACCACGTAGACGACGTTGATCGTCTCGGCGTCGCGCCCATGCTGGCGGAGGTGCTCGATCGCCTGCTGAACCGTCCACTCCGGACGGATCTTCACATAGTCGGGCGTCATCAGACGACCCACGCTCTCGGGCGGGTAGCCCAGGATCGCCTGCGTGGTCCGCCGGTTCTCCGGGCTCAGCGACGCGACCAGCCGCTGCGCCACCTCCGAGGGCAGTTCGTCGAGCAGCCGCACCCGGTCGTCCGGGCTCATCGCCTCGACGACACGAAGCGCGCCCTCCGCCCCGAGCCGATCGATCAGTTCTTCCTGCTTCACCGCCGAGAGGTACGAGAACACCTCGCCCGCGTCGTCCCGGTGAAGCACCCGGAACCCCAGCGCCGCCTGCTCCGGACCCAGTTCCTCGAAGATGTCCGCCACGTCCGCCAGCGGCAGTTCGTGGAGGATCGCGCGGACCTCCGCCAGCCGACCGCTCTCGATCAGTTCACGAACTTCCGGTTCGAGCAGTTGCGCCGTTGGATTCACGCCCACATCAAAGCCTCCCCCACCGCCCGCGGCAAAGATCTCACCCGCTCGCGATCAGATTCCCGCCAGCGAGCCGAGGCCCGACAGCGCGATCGGCTCGGGCCCCGAGAAAGGCTCCGCCGCCGCGACCCCGGCACGTGATCCGAAGTACGCAAGCGACGCCTCGACCATCCCCACCACGCCCCGATTGGCAGGGTTCGCCTCGAACTGCGAGCGGTACGCCCGCACCGCCGCAACCTTCCGGGCCGCATACGCCGAGACGTCCATCAGGAACGCCGGCGCGGGCACCGCCCGAAGGTGCGACGCGTAATAGTGGAACACCCACCTCGGATAGATCGGCGGCCCGGCATCGAGCCCCGCCGGCGTCGGCATGTCGATCTTCGTCAACTTCGCGTCGAACCTCGCATCTTCCGCCAACCTCGTGACGGCCCGATGGTCCGGGTGCGCATCGTCCGGGTGCGGGAGGAAAACAATCTCCGCGCGAAGCGCCCGGTAGGCCCCGGCCATCCGGTGACGAGCCTCGATCGTGCTCTCGACACGCCTGTTCGTCAGCCCAAGCCCCACGCGAGCCACCCGTCCTCCGAACCCCTCTCCAAGGATCGCCGCCGCACGTAACGCCTCGGCCTCTCGCGTCGCCGGGTCGCCATGAGGCGTCGGCTCGCCGTCCGTGACATCCACGAGCGTAACCCGATGCCCCTGCGAAGCCAGGAGCGCAATCGTCCCACCCATCGCGAGTTCTTGATCGTCCGGGTGCGGCCCGACCACGACGATGCTCGCCATGCCCTTTCCCTCCGTTGCGCAGGCCGCTCTGCGGGCCGTTCGCGCGCCGATCCGAACCCACCGCGGCTTTCTTGACGAGGCCCTCGGATCGACCGGGAAGCCTATCCGTCACCTGCCGCCGGCAAGGAAGAGTTGCGACCCGCCGTCGCTTCAAGGATACTGAGCGTCCAAGCCGGCACACAACGACAAGGATCCCGCCGCTCCGCCCACACCGCTGATGCCAAAGGGAACAACCGATGCGATTTCTGTACCTCACCGAGATGGGTCATCACTACAGCACCGAAGAGGGCAACCCCAACAACGTCCGCTCGAACCTGGCGGTCTGGCAGGGGATCGAGAACAAACTCAAGAAGGCAATAGTCGACCTCAAGGCCCTCGAGCAACCCGCCCAGGTCGGTGCGTATGCGAGCGTGACCGCCAAGCAGGCCTTCTTCAAGCAGGCCGCCGACACCGCCGGAAACGATGCCAAAAAACGCGAACTCCGCTCCGAGATCGACCGCCTCAGGAGGTGGCTCAAGTCCGAGGGAGTGACCGCACAGCCTGACGGCACGATCCTCGCCACCAGCATCCAGCCCCTCGTCGTCAAGTACGATCGCGACCTCACCAAGCAGGGGTCCACCATGGTCCGCTTCAGCGGAGGCAAGCTCTACACCGACAACGCCTTCCGCTCCCCCCTGGACACCACGAAGATGGTCACTCACTTTTCCGGCCCCGGCAAGGCCATCTTCGTCATGAGCCAGTCCGGAAACATCCACGTCGATTCCCACGTCGTCGGCAACCGTCACCACAGCTCCCTCCTCGCCGGCGGCAATGTTGCCTGTGCCGGCGAGATCGAGGTCGTCAAGGGCGCCGTCAAGTGGCTCTCCAACAAGTCCGGGCACTACGCGCCCAACCCCGACCATCTCCTCCAGATCCTGCACATCCTCCAGAAACGCAACGTCCCCATGGCCTTCAAACTCACCGTCATGAGCGCCAGCGGCCGCAAGGACTACGCCTCCGTCGCCGAGTTCATGCAGCAGCGCCTCCTCGACGAGGAGCCCGACTACGACTTCGGGAAACTCCTCCGTTACAGCAACCACCTCGACAACGCCATCCTTGCCCGCAACAACTGGCGCTGGCGCTTTCCCAACGAGGATCCCGGCGTCTACGACCTCAACACCAACACCAAGGTGGCGCACAAAGTGGTGCGCCAGTGGCTCAAGAGCAACGGAATGACCGGCGACCTCGACACCCAGAGCGGCAGCTCTCGCTGAGCCCCCGCCGCGTCGGCACGCCCACCGCTCACCCCCCGGGGAAGTCCATCGGGATTGTGTCCCCAGGCCCACCCGCGATCTCGTCGGGCCGCACCGACATCTCCAGGCGCCTCACCTCGAACCCCCGCTCACGGAGTTCACGCACATACTCCGGGTAGTCCTCGAACCGCCGCGCCTTGGGCGTGAGCGTGAACTCGGCGAGATACATGTTGTCCCCCGCGTGCCTCCCATGGTGAGCACGGACGCCAAGCCCCTTCTGCGCGAGGAACGCCGCCAGTGGCTTCAGGACGCCCGGCTCGTCCCGGCTCATGATCTCCAGCCTGATCTCAACCTCGGGGTCGCGCGTGTCGCCCTCCATCTCGCCCGCCAGCATGCACATCGCCTGGCAGCCGTGGCAGGGCGACCCCGGCCGGCCTCCCAACGCCTGCATCGCCCCCTGCACGGCGAGGATGCCCCGCTGCGTCCGCGTCTGAACCAGCATCGACAGGACCATGAACGCCCCCAGCGCACGACCGCAGTCGCGCCGGATGTCCAGCGTGTCGTCAGCCTGCTTCACAACTCCGGACAGAAACACCATCGCGTCGTGCAACTGATCCGACCGGTTCATTCCCGCAATGCAAACCATGGCCATCGGCATAGCGTGCCTCCCTTTGCCCTCAATCCCGAGGGCTATAGAGAGAAACGAACTCCCGCGGGCTTTGTCCAGCCTACGACCCTGTCTTCCGCGATGACCCCCGCGAAGAACCCCCCTCGCTCGGCATCTGTTCGTTGACTCGATTTCACGGATGGACTAGGCTTCCACCCGCTTTGGCAAGCCCGATCAAAGAGGCGTTTCCCGGGGCGACGCGAGGACACCCATGCTTCCTGCTCAACGACAGAGTTACGGACGGACTCGACGCCGCCGTTCCCATCATGCTCTCACCGGCGTGAAGCCGGGCGTCTGCCCGCTCAGCGGGATGCCCAAACTCCACCACAAGGCCTGCAAGGAGTCCGGATACGTTCGCGCCGGGCTCAAGATCAGCGTCCCCAAGCTCGGCATCGGCGTGGACAAGGACTAGGTCCATGCGCATCGCCGTGGACGTGATGGGGGGCGACCATGCTCCCGACGCGATCCTCAAGGGATGCTTCGATGCCCTGCCCCTGCTCGCGCCAGACGACGAACTCATCCTCGTCGGCAAACGCGAAATCATCGACGATGTCCTCGCCGAGCGGCGACTCAACGACCCTCGCGTCGTGATCGAGCATGCCACCCAGGTCATCGACATGGACGACTCGCCCGCCAAGGCCGTCCGGGCCAAGCCCGACTCGTCCCTCGTCAGGATGGCCCTCCTTGGCTCGGCCAAGTCCGAACGTCGCGCCGATGTCGTCCTCTCCGCCGGCAACACCGGCGCCTGCGTCTCCGCCGCCATCATGCACATGAAGCGGCTCCCGCACGTCGTCCGCCCGGGCATCGCCGTCACCATCCCCGCCTTCCACGGCCCGGTCGTGCTCTGCGATGCGGGCTCCAACCCAGAGCCCAAGCCGCGCCACCTCTGGCAATACGCCCTCATGGCCGAGTCGTACTCCCGCCACCTCCTGAAGATCCCCAACCCGCGCGTCGCCCTCATGAACATCGGGTCGGAAGAGGCCAAGGGGACCGGCATCATCAAGGAAGCACGCGACCTCATGAAGGCCACCCCCGGCCTCAACTTCATCGGGTTCGTCGAGGGCCGAGACTTCTTCGACGGCGTCGCCGATGTCATCATCACCGACGGATTCGTCGGCAACACCCTCCTCAAGATGGCCGAGGGGCTCGCCGCCTCGCTCTTCACCGCCATCGCCCACGAGGTCATGTCCATCGACCCCGACCTCGGGCTCAAGTTCGAACCCATCGTCAAGCAGATCTACGCCCGCAACGACTACCACGAACTCGGCGGCGCACCCCTGCTCGGGGTCAACGGCGGGTTCATGTGCGCCCACGGATCCAGCAAACCACGGACGATCCGCAGTGCCATCCGCATGTGCCGCGAGTTCGTCCACGCCGGCGTCAATGACGTGATCGTCCGCAGGCTCGAGTCCGTCGCCCACCTCTCTCACCCGGAGCAGGAGCCCGCATGACGTTCCCCGCTCCTCGCGTCGGCATCCGAATCGCCGGGACCGGCTCCGCGATCCCCGAGCGAACCCTCTCCAACGCCGACCTCGCCGGGATCATGGACACCTCCGACGAGTGGATCACCCAACGCACCGGCATCCGCACCCGCCACATCATCGACCCCGAACGCGGGGAGAACTTCCTCACCCTCGCCGCACAGGCCCTCGGCCAGGCCCTCAAGGATGCCAGGCTCGCCCCGACCGATCTCGACTTCCTCGTCTTTGCCACCATGTGTCAGGACATGACCTGTCCCCCTGGCTTCAGCCGCCTCGCCACCCTCGCCGGCGCAACCGGCGTCGGCGGGTTCGACCTCGTCGCCGCCTGCAGCGGCTGGGTCTTCGGCGCCAATACCGCCGCCGCCTACATCAGGTCCGGGCTCGCCCGTACCGTCGCGGTCGTCGGGTGCGACACCCTCTCCCAGTTCTGCGAGTACAACACCCACGGCCGGGCCGTCGCCGTGCTCTTCGGCGATGCCGCTGGCGCCGCCATCTTCCGCGCCACCGACGACCCCTCCAAGGGCCTGCTCGCCCACTCCATGCACTCGGACGCCTCCAACTGGGAATGCCTCTATGTCCCCCGCCACGAACGCGATGTCCCACCCGCCCTTCGCGACCAGGACGTCGTCATCAACACCATCCAGATGAGCGGCAAAAGCGTCTTCCGCTTCGCCGTCGGAACCTTCCCCGCCCTCATCGCCGAGACCCTCGACAAGGCCGGGCTCAATCCCGATGACGTCGACCACTACGTCTGCCACCAGTCCAACGCCCGCATCCTCGAGGCCGCACGTGAACGCTTCGGGCTACCCTCCGAAAAACTCTTCATCAACATCGACAAGTACGGCAACAGTTCCGCCGGCTCCGTCCCCCTCTGCTTCGATGAACTCCGCCGCGCCGGACGCGTCAAGGATGGTCAACGCGTCATGTTCGTCGCCTTCGGCGGCGGGCTGACCTGGGGCTCCAGCCTGTGGCAACTCTAGATTCCAACCCGCTCGTCGTGCTCTGCCCGGGCCAGGGCGCGCAGGCCGTCGGCATGGGCCGTGCCTGGTTCCAGGCCTCCCCCAAGGCCCGCGCGACGTTCGAGCACGCCGACTCTGTCCTGGGAGGCCGCCTCGGTGCCCCCCTCTCTCGCCTCTGCTTCGATGGCCCCCCCGAGGTCCTCAACCGAACGGACGTGAGCCAGCCCGCGATCTTCGTGACCTCCGTCGCCTGTTGGCGCGGGCTCCTCGAAGCCAGCGACCTGGGCGAGGGCGAGGCCCCCCTCGCCGCCTGCGCGGGGCTCAGCCTGGGCGAATACACCGCCCTCCACATCGCCGGCGTCTTGACCTTCGATGAGGCGCTCAACCTCGTCACCCTCCGCGGTCGCGCGATGCAGGATGCCGCCGAGGCCTCGCCCCCGAGCGGGATGGTCGCCCTCATCGGCGCCGATGACGAGCAGGCCGCCGCCGTCGCACGCGACGCCTCGTCCGGCGACATCCTCGTCTGCGCAAACTTCAACGCCCCGGGCCAGGTCGTCCTCAGCGGGTCCGCTCCCGCATGCGCCCGCGCCGCCGATCTCGCCGCCTCGCGTGGCTTCCGGGCGGCCCACCTGGCCGTCGCCGGCGCGTTCCACTCCCCTTTCATGCAACCCGCCGCCGATCGCCTCGCCGACGCCCTCGCGAAGACGTCCCTCCGCCCAGCCCGGGCCCCTGTCCTCTCGAACGTGACCGGCGCGCCGCACGACCATACCATGCCACAGACCATCCGGGCTCGCCTCGTCGAGCAACTCACGTCCCCGGTGCGATGGGCCGCCTGCGTCCGGTGGCTCGCCGTGCACGCTCCGGGCCAACCGCACGAACTCGCCCCGGGGAAGACCCTCGCCGGGCTTGCTCGCAAGATCGACCGCAACCTCAAGGTGAACACCCATGACCTCCCGACGGATTAGATCGTGCCTCGCCATCGGGCTCTGCGGCCTCGTCGCCCTCTCTGCCTCATGCGAGAAAAAGAAGAAAGTCCAACCCCCGCCCCCCATCCAGAACGACCCCGTCCCCCCGCCCCCCGAGCCCGTGGATATCCAGGCCCTCCTCCAGGCCTCCGGCGCAAGCGGCGTCATTCAGTTCCCTGCCCACCACGCCCCCACCAGCGAACGACTCGCTCGCGCCATCATCGCCTTCTGCGATGCCTTCGCACGGGGTCACGACACCGCCCTCGCGGACATGCTCGACAATTCAGGCCAGTCCACGCTCGATGTCCTCCTCGACGACGGATCGTGGGAGGCCGCCACCTCACGCATCGAGGCTCTCCGCATCGTCCAGTGCCTGCAGGTCGGTGAAACCGGCATCTTCCGCTTCGCCATCCAGGAGCCCGGCAAGGCCTATGTCCTCGCCTGGACCGCGATCCCCATCGGTTCCAACTACATCTTCAAGGCCCTCCCCAGCCCGGATACCACGCTCACACGCGCCAGCGATTTCGATACCTTCGTCGATCCCGATGCCGGCGGCTTCCCGGGCCTTCCAGGGCCCCCAGGCCCCCTCCCGGGTGGAACGCCGCCCGCACCCGGCAACCCACCCGATCCCAGCGGTCCTCCGGGACGTTCCAACACCCCCGGCATCGGCTGACCACGAAGGGAGAACCCGATGACCCAGCCCGCTCGAGTCGCCCTCGTCACCGGCGCAGGCCGTGGCATCGGCAAGGCCATCGCCCTCCGCCTCGCCCGTGACGGACGCCACGTCGTCCTCGTCGGTCGCTCCCCGGGCCCGCTCTCAGAGGTCAAGGCCCTCGCAGAGGACGCCGGCGGCATCGCCACCCTCCGCACGGCCGATGTCGGCAAGGGCGCCGAACTCACCGCCGTCATCGACGCCGTCGCCTCCGATCTCGGCCGCCTCGACATCCTCGTGAACAACGCCGGCATCACGAAGGACATGCTCGCCCTCCGACTCTCGGACGAGGATTGGAACGAGGTCATCCGCGTCAACCTCACCTCCGCCTTCGTCGCCATCCGCGCCGCCGCCCGGCACATGATGCGCGCCCGATTCGGTCGCATCATCAACATCGGTTCAACCTCCGGGCTCGTCGGCAATGCCGGCCAGGCCAACTACGCCGCGGCCAAGGCCGGCCTCGTCGGGCTCACCAAGACCATCGCCCGTGAACTCGGCGCCAAGGGCATCACCTGTAACCTCGTCGCACCGGGTTACATCCAGACCGACATGACCCACTCCCTCCCCGACGAGATCAAGCAGAAGGTCCTCGATATGACCGCCGTCCGAAGGCTCGGCACCCCCGACGACATCGCCGCCGGCGTCGCTTACGTCGCCTCCGACGAGGCCGGTTTCCTCACCGGTCAGGTCCTCACCATCGATGGCGGCATGACGATGTGCTGATCGCACGCAGACCGATCGCCTAGAAGAAATCCACCATCCAGGGCGAGCCCGTCGCCAGCATGCCCCCGAGCAACGCGAGCCGTGCCCCATCCCCCTCCGCCAGCCCGCACGCCTCGAGCGCGGGCCCGGAGACAAGCCCGCTGAAGCACGCCGCCAGCCCGCGCGGGCCGAGCCTCACCTCACCGCGCCCGCCACGCTCCAGCGTGCCGCGCCCGTCGCGAACCCGCAGCACCCACCGCCCCGTGTTCGCGTCGACAAGGTCGTCGTTGATCTCGAGTTGGATCTCCGCATCCAGGCCCGGCGCGTACCCACGCGCCGCAAACGCCGCGGGCGCGTCGAGCACGCGCGTCATCCAGTAGTTCCCGAACTCCACGCGTTGCCGCTGCTGGTCGAGCAGGTGCAGCGCGGGATGCCACGCCCCGCCGAAGAACCGCACCTCGTCGGCGACCGTCGCGAAGTCCGCGAGGAAGCCCCAGAGCCTCCGCCCCGCCCACGCCCCATCGAAGACGAAGTCGCTGACAAGAAGGTCCTGCCTCATGGTCTCCGGGTTCCGCCTCTGGTGGAGATAGACATACCCCGCAAGCCCGCCCTCGCCGACCACCCCGAAGCCCGTGTACAGCGTCCCGCGGAAGTCCCTCACCCGCGACCAGGCATACTCCCCCCGGTCGAGCATCCCGTCGAACTTCGCCGCAAACCGTGCGTAGCCCGCACGAACATCGCCCTCGTGCCCCCCGCCCAGCGCGACGACCTCCCCCCCGCGCTCCCTCACCCCGATGTGTGTGGCCGCGATCCGGACCTGGTGCCGGTGCCCCGCCGCCTCGTACCCCACCTGTCGATAGAGCGCCTGCGTCGACGGGTACAGCGTGGAGATCGCCGTCCCTTCCCGCGCACCTTCCGCGACCAACTCACGCATGATCTCGCGCGCCAGCCCCCGCCCCCGAGACTCGGGCGCGACGGCCACCCCCGCCACTCCCAGCATGGGCACGCTCCTCCCACCGAAGTACTGCCCCATCGGGATCCTGACCAGGCACGCCTCCACGCCCCGCGCCGTCCGCAGCACGCGCACGTGCTCCACGCCCATCGACCCGATCCATCGCTCGCCCGCGTCGGTCGGCGTCGCGAACGCATGGTTCAGCAGCCTCAGCACCGCCCCAAGGTCGCGCCCCGGGTCCAGCCCTTCATATCGCGTCGTCGACATGTCGCACAGCGTACGCCGCCCGGCCCCGCGGCCGTCACGCCACACCCAGCGCCTCTTTCAGCGGCCCAAGGTGCTTCTCGTACCGCCTCCACCGCTCGACCGACGAGCGATACATGGGCCGCCTCACCTGCTCGTTGCTCGCCGTCATCACCACGCGCGAACTCTCGTGGAAGCGCAGGCAGGCGTCGTCCCATTCCAGCCCGACGAACTCCAGGATCCGCCTCGTCCCAGCCTCCTGATCCGCGACCAGGTCCTCGTACACCACCTCGAGGATGGGCAGTCCGACCACGCCCCGCCAGTGCTCCATCTGCCTCAGGTACTGCTGGTAAAAGTGCCCCACGTCCGCCAGCCCGTACGAGAACATGTTGTGCCCCGTGAACAACTGGAAGTAGCACGACAGGCACGTGTCCATCGCGTTCCGGACGCAATGGATCACCCGCGCCCCGGGCGTCAGGCACTCGATCAGCCCCAGGTGTTGGAAGTTGACCGGCATCTTGTCCGTCACACGCGTCGCGTTCGCGTCCCGAGACCGCAGCGCCTCGAAGTAGTCCCGCGAGGCCTGTTCCACGACCGGCTTGGTCAGACGCTCCACCTCCACGAGCGGCTGCATCCCCGACCGGTGCGACTGCTGGATCGACCCCGCGAGAAACCCGATGTCCTCCAGTTCCCCCGCACCATACGCCTTGGGGTGGCTGGCGATGATCTGCTCGACCAGGCTCGTCCCCGACCGCGGCATCCCGACGATGAAGACGGGACGGTCGCTCCGGTTGCTGCTCCGCGGGAGACGCGCCATCGCCTCCTTCGTCCATCGACCGATGATCGTGTCCACGAGACGCTCGTAACTCTCGGGGATGTACGCCCCTCGCGCCTTGCGCATCTCGTTCCCCTCCCGATACGCCTCGAACGCCGCGTCGTACTCCCCACGCGCATCGAGCATCTCCCCCAGACGAAAGAGCATCGTCATCCTCTGCAAGGGAAGGAGCCCCTCGGACCCCACGAGCCGCCGGAGCATCGCCAGCGCTTCCTCCCCCTTGCCGACCTTCGGGCCGATCCTCGCGTACAGCATCGCGACGCCGGGCGTCGGGCCCTCGGCCCTCTCCAGAAGAGGGCGGATCTCTTCGAGCGCCCTGGCGTGCTCGCCCGCGAGCACGCTTGCCTCCGCCGCCGCGCCGATGATCTCCGCATCCCCGGGCAGCAGCGCCAACGCACGATCAAACCACTTCCTCGCCTCGGCGAAGTTCCCCTCCATCGTGTGGGTGATCCCCATCTGCGCCATCAGCCGCCCCTCCCGCGGCATCCCCTCCAGCGCCGTCTTGAAATGCTTCCTCGCGAGCACCCCGTGACCCACCATCATCAGCGCATTCCCCAGCAGGGCGTTCACCCCAGGATGCCTCGGATTCTCCCGATACAGCGGCTGGGCGATCTTGATCGCGGCGCGCGGCTGCCCGGCCGCGATCGCACGCTGCGCCTCGCCGAACTTCTGGGCCACCTTCAACTGCTCGGGTCGCACACGCGCCTCCTCACCCTCGTCCCAACGCTTCCAGCAGCGGGCCCAGGTGCCGCTCGTATCGCTTCCATCTCGCCACCGATGTCTTGTACATCGGCCGACGCACCTGGTCGTTGCTCGAGGTCAGCACCACACGCTCACTCTCATGGAACCTCAGGCACGCGTCGTCCCACTCCACACCGCACAGCCCCACCAGCCGCCTCGATCCTTCCTCCTGCTTCTCCACCAGTTCCTCGTACACCACGTCCTGGATCGGCACGTCCAGCACCCCACGCCAGTGCGCCATGATCCGCTCGTAGTCACGGTAGAACCGGCCCAGGTGCCCCAGGTCGTACGCGAACGGGTTGTTCCCAGAGAAGTTCTGGAAATAGCACGACACGCACGTGTCCACCGGGTCCCGCACGCAGTGCAGCAGCGGCGCGGACGGGAACAGCAGCGAGATCACGCCCAGGTGCTGGAAGTTCGGCGGCATCTTGTCCGTCACCCGCGCCGCCGTCACCGACACCTCCCTCAGCGTCTCCACATACTCCCGCGCCGCCTTCTCCACCGCCGGCCTCGTCAGCACCGACACGTCCGTCAGCAGTGGGATGTTCCCCGCGATCGTCCCCGACCACCGGTGCACCATCCTCGACACGTCGTTGAGTTCCCCCGCGCCCGCGACCCGCGGGTGGCTCGCCAGGATCTGCTCCACCAGGCTCGTCCCCGACCGCGGCATCCCCACGATGAACACCGGGCGATCCGTCTTCACGCCCGACCGAGGCAGATCCCGAACCCGCTCCCGCGTCCATGCCGCCAGCATCGCGTCGACCTTCTTCGAGTGCGACCCCGCGTCATACTCCACCCGACGCAGCGCGTTCCCCTTCGCATACGCCTCGAACGCCCCGTCGTGGTCCTTCATCCCGTCGAGCAGTTCGCCCATCACAAACCACGCCGTGCACAACTCGGACGGCGCCGCTCGCCCCCCCTCGATCGCCCCCCGCAGCATCGCCAGCGCTTCCTCACGCTTCCCCAGTTTCGGCGCCAGCCTCGCGAAGATCTTCGCGATCCCGAGGTCCGCCTCCGTCCGCCCCTCCACAAGGTGCCGGATCGCCTCGTACCCAAGCCCCGCCTCCCCCATCGTCGAGTACGTCTCGGCCTTGGCCGCGTGCAACTGGGGCGTCTCCGGCGAGATCTTCAACGCCCGATCGATCGCCTTGATCGCCTCCTCCATCCGCCCGGCCTTCCGATGCACCAGGCACAACTCGTGATAGATCGCCGCCTGCGGCTTCGCCTTGTTCAGTTTCTCCAGCCGCGCCCTCGACTCTTCAAGTTTGCCCAGCCCTCGCTCAGCGATCGCGAGTTCAAAGTTCGCCGTCACATCGTTCGGGCTTTGTTTGAGGATCTGCCGGAAGACCCCAGCCGCGGCGTGGAAGTTCCCCGAACGGTTGTGCCGCTGACCCTCGGCAACAAGGCGGTGATGGGAGAGCGCCCCTGGGTTCATGGCTCATTCTTGTCGGCCTATTTTCCCAATCCATAGCGAACAAAATGCGAAATCATGCAAATGCAAACGCCTGGCGAAGATTTTTGTCGTTTTAGGCCAAAAGACACTTGCGTAGGGCTTTCCTGGCAGTATCATCGGCCCCTGAGAGATTCCGGATTCCCCCTCGCAGTGGGTTGGTTGCAGGGATCACGAATCCGGATGAGATGAGACAAGCCCAGCCCCATAGGGTCTTTTCCCCGGCGATCTCCGTCGCCATCTGTGTGCTGTTTCGCCTCCCGGCCTCGTGGCTGGAGGATCCCAAAGGACGTCATAGGTCCCTTTTCTTGCAAGGAGAATGAGATGAAGACGATTGTTGCGGCTAGCCTCCTCGCGTGTGCGGGTGCGGCCAATGGGCAGCTGATCTGCGACCTGCAGGATCTGCACCCCACGTTCCAGACCGCCGGCAGCGGCTTGGCCCTCCTGACCGGCCCTCAGAGCGCCGTCGTCGTCGGCGATGACACCGGCCTCATCGGTTCGATCAACCAGATCTGCGTCGTCGCCCCGACCGCCGGCGACTTCTGCTTCGACTGGGCGTACTTCTCCAGCGACTCCGGCTGCTTCGACACCGGCTTCATGAGCCTGAACGGCTCCGTCTTCACCCTCGCCTGCAACACCTCCGCCCCCACCGGCGGCTTCGTGCAGATCTCCGCTAACGCCGGCGACATCTTCTGCTTCGGCGTCTGGTCCGCCGACGGCATCTTCGGCCCCGGCACCCTCGAAGTCAGCAACTTCATCTTCAAGAAGATCCCCGCACCCGGCTCCCTCGCCCTCATCGGCGCGGCCGGGCTCCTCGCGGTTCGTCGCCGCCGCTAAGCGCGACACCGCCGCTCCACGCGGCGCACATTCCTGATGTCTCCAGGACGGCCCCGGTTCACCCCGGGGCCGTTCCCTTTCACGCCCACATCGCTCCATCAGAACAACGCCGCCCCCGTCAACAACAGCACCAGGACCAGCACATACAGCACCCCCAGCCCCACTCCCACCCACCCGCAGATCATCCCCGCCTTCACCATCCCCAGCGACGACGCCGACGCTCGCCCCGCCGACACGCGCGCCCTCGCCTTCGAGGCCAGCACCAGCGACGCCACACCGCACACGATCGATGGCACGCCATACGCCTGGCAGAGAACGATCGACACGATCCCCGTCACCAGCGAAGCGATCGCCATCCCATTGCCGGCGTTGGGAGCCAGCGTCTCCCAGATCCGACGCCCGCACTCCGGGCAGGTGTCATCCACCCGCATCCCAAGGAGCGAGTACCCGCACCCGACGCATCGGGGAGCCGCACCCGGACCAGCCTGGACTGTTGCCACGACCGGCGACGTCGGCGGTGCTTCCCCTGCACCTTCCCGACCCTCCTCGCTCCCTGCGTCGCTCATGCCGCGCATCCTAACGCAACCTCCGTATGGGAGACCCCTCGGCCTCGCCTGTTCCTCCACCACCACCCGTCGGTTATGCTGCCCAGCACGACCTCATGGAGCCCCCACCGATGAGCCCCGCCAACCACGTCACCCGCCGCGAGTTCGTGAAGTCCTCCGCCCTCCTCGGCGCCGCCGCCGCGACCTCCGTCTTCCCCTCGGGCGCCTGGGCCGCGGGCTCGGACCGCCTCCGCGTCGGGGTCATCGGCTGCGGCGGGAGAGGCACCGGCGCCGCCGCCGACATCCTCGCCGCTTCCACCTCCACCCAACTCGTCGCCCTGGGGGATGTCTTCCAGGATCGCATCGATGCCTGCCGAAGCCACCTCGCCGCGCTCTCCCCAGACCTCGCCCAGCGTGCGACCGTCGATCCCGAACGTTGCTTCACGGGCTTCGACGCCTACAAGTCCGTCCTCGCGGCGGGCATCGACATCGCCATCCTCGCCACCCCCCCCCACTTCCGACCCCTCCACCTCGCCGCGGCGATCGACAAGGGTTGCCACGTCTTCATGGAGAAGCCCGTCGCGGTCGATCCTGCGGGCGTGCGCTCCGTCCTTGCTTCCGCCGCCGCCGCCACAGGCAAGCGCCTCTCCATCGTCGCCGGCACGCAGCGCCGGCACGAGGCCTGCTACCTCGACGCCCTCCGTCGCCTCCACAACGGCGACTTCGGGCGCATCGTCGATGCTCGCTGCTATTGGAATCAGGGCGGGCTCTGGATGCACAAACCCCGTGCCGAGTGGTCCGACATGGAGTGGCAACTCCGGAACTGGCTCTACTTCGCCTGGCTCTCCGGCGACCACATCGTCGAGCAGCACGTCCACAACCTCGATGTCATCAACTGGGCCATCGGCGCCGCGCCCCTCCGGTGCATGGGCATGGGCGGACGCCAGGTCCGCACCCACCCGGACTACGGGCACATCTTCGACCACTTCGCCATCGAGTACGAATACCCCGGGGGCGTCCGCCTCCACAGTTTCTGCCGCCAGATCGACGGTTGTGCCACTCGCGTCGAGGAAGCCGTCCACACCACCCACGGCGTCCTCACCACCCGCTCGGGCTTCGCCGCCTTCGATGGTGCTCAGGACGCCTCAAGGAAGTGGGGCTTCCGCGACCCCAACCCCAATCCCTACGTGGAGGAGCACAAGAACCTCCTCAAGGCCATCACCTCCGCTACCCCTCTGAACGAGGCGAAAGCCGTTGCCGAGGCCACCCTCACCGCCATCATGGGGCGCATGTCCGCCTACACAGGCCAGGAAGTCACCTGGGAAAAGGCCCTCGCCAGCACCCTCGACCTCTCCCCCCCGGCCTACGAGTTCGGCACCCTCCCCGTCCCCCCGGTCGCCATCCCCGGGCGGACGCCCCTCGTCTGATCGACGAAGGGCGCCCGTGCCCGGGTCGGCGTTGGGTCAGGATGAAAGACCGATTACCGCCGGCGGCGACCGGCCACCAGCCCGCCCAGACCCAGAAGGGCCAGCGAACCCGGCGCGGGGATCAGGTCCCCGTTGAAGTAGATGTCATCGACGCGGTTCGTCCCCGCCGTGCCCGAGCCCGCCACGTTGCTCGTCAGACGCACCCACACCGTGCCCTGGTTCTCCGCGGCAATGCCCAGCGAGATCGCGGCAAAGTCCGAGAGAGGGTTGTTCGCCAGGCTCGACCACGTGATCACGTCGATGTTGTAGTTCAGCAGGTCGGAGAAGTTCGTCCCGTCCGTGCTGAGCTGCACACGGAAACTCCCGGGACCCGTCGATGACCGCGTCTGGCTCCACCCGAAGGTGATGTTCTCGTACCCGGACGTCGACGTCGTGAACTGGTAGTAATCGTTCGCGCCCCAGAAGTTCGAACTGAACGACTCGTTCGAGCCGTTGCCCACAGGGTTGGAGTACACCACGCCCTGGTCGGCGTGGAACCCCGACGCATTCCCGCCCACCACACCGCCCTCGGCCGCGTGCGGGCCGGCCGTGATCGGCACGCTCGCCTCGAATGTCCACAGCGCCAGCAGGTCCGCGCTCGCAGTCGTCGCGAGCCCGGCGGCGGCAAACAGCGCAATCAGTCCCTTCATGTCTGTCTCTCCTTTGATGGTTGAACCATGCCCCCGGTCAGGGGGTCGGGTCGGCCGCCCCGACAACATCGCCGGGGACGCTCAGCCTCTTGGGTTGTCTCTCCAGGCCTATGTGCCTCCCGGGAGTCTCCTCCCGAGCGGACAAAGAGTATCCGGCTCGCCCTCCCACAGCGCGCGCAAGAACCCCTGAAACACGCTAAAACTGCGCGAAGCACACGCTCGTTCGACCCGCCGCTTCAGGACGAATCCGGGTACCCTCAACCACGGCTTCACCGCCACGCACCGGAGCCCCACGATGACACGACGAGAGTTCATGGAAGTCTCCATCGCTACCGGAGTTACCGCCGCGGCCTCCTCGCCCCTCTCCGCCGCCGCTCCGTCTACTCGCCGCGCCTTCAAACTCGCCTACGCCCCCCACCTTGGCATGTTCCGACACCACGCCGGCGACGACCCCGTCGCGCAACTCGAGTTCATGGCCGCCGAGGGCTTCACCGCCTTCGAGGACAACGCCATGGCCGGCCGCCCCATCCCTGAGCAGGAGCGCCTCGCCGACGCCATGGAGCGTCTCGGGATCCGCATGGGCGTCTTCGTCGTCAACATGTCCACCGCGTGGGGGCCCACGCTCGCCTCGGGCGATCCCGCCTCGCGCGACCGTTTCCTCGCCGAGTGCCGCGCCGCCGTCGAGGTCGCCTCGCGCGTCCGCGCCACCTGGATGACCGTCGTGCCCGGCACGCTCGTCCCCTCGCTCCAGATGGACTACCAGAACGCCAACGTCATCGACGCCCTCAAGCGCGGGGCCGAGATCTTCGAACCCCACAACCTCGTCATGGTCCTCGAGCCGCTCAACCACTGGCGTGACCACGCCGGCCTTTTCCTCACCACCACCCCGCAGGCCTACATGCTCTGCCGCGCCGTCGCCAGCCCCTCCTGCAAGATCCTCTTCGACGCCTACCACCAGCAGATCTCCGAGGGAAACCTCATCCCCAACCTCGATCGCGCCTGGAGCGAGATCGCCTATATCCAGGTCGGCGACAACCCCGGCCGCGCCGAACCCACCACCGGCGAGATCAACTACCGCAACGTCTTCCGACACCTCCACCGCAAAGCCTTCAAGGGGATCATCGGCATGGAGCACGGAAACAGCCGCCCGGGCAAGGAGGGCGAACGCCGCGTCATCGATGCCTACGCCGCCTGCGACGACTTCGACTGATCCCCACGCACCCCCGCCCCGACCCGCGTATCCTGACCCAGGCATGCCACGGAGGGCCGCCACATGTCTTCTCTCCTCGACGAGCCTCGACGCATGAAGAAGCCCGCGCGCGCCACGGCGGAGACCCTCGCCAAGCGCCAACGCGACATCTCCGTTTCCGAGTTCTTCGCCAAGAACCGCCACCTCCTCGGGTTCGACAACCCGCGAAAGGCCCTCCTCACCACCGTCAAGGAGGCCGTCGATAACTCCCTCGACGCCTGCGAAGAAGCCGGCATCCTCCCCGAGATCACCGTCGTCATTGAGGACCTCGGCGACCCCGCACGCCGAGCCGCCGACGACAAGCCCGCCGACGCCGCCGACAAGCCCAGGCGACCCCGTGCCCCTGCCTCCTCCCGCTACCGCGTCACCGTCGTCGACAACGGGCCCGGAATCCTCCGCGCCCAGGTCGAGCACATCTTCGGACGCCTCCTCTACGGCTCAAAGTTCCACCGCCTCAAGATGTCCCGCGGACAGCAGGGCATCGGCATCTCCGCCGCCGGAATGTACGGGCTCATCACCACCGGCAAGCCCATGCTCATCCAGACCCGTCCCGACGCCCGAAAGCCCGCCCACCACATCGAACTCGCGATGAACACCAAGACCAACAGGGCCGAGGTGACCATCGACGAGGAGACCGACGACTTCCCCCTCGCACGCCTCCGCGATCTCAACGCCGTCCTCCGCGACCTCGCCCGGCGTGGCGAGTTCCTCTCCACCTCCGCCTTTCCCACGGGAACCTCCGTCACCGTCGAACTCGAAGGCAAGTACCAGCGCGGCCGTGGCTCCGTCGACGAGTTCCTCGAACTCACCGCCATCGCCAATCCCCACGCCCGCGTCGTCCTCGTCCGCCCCACTCGCGTGGTTGAGGACGACGACGAGGCGCCCCTCATCACCGCCACGTCGCGCACCCCCACCGATCCCAACACCCCCGAGGCCGGGCCTCAACCCTCTCCGCTCGTCACCGAGGACCTCGGCCCCGTCGTCGTCTTCCCGCGCGCCATCGACACCCTTCCCCCCGAAACCCGAGAGATCCAGCCCCACCCCAAGGGCGTCGAACTCGGCACCCTCCTCCAGATGGTCAAGGACTACGACGCCCGCGAGAAAAACTCCACCCTCTACGCCTTCCTCCAGGACGCCTTCTCCCGCGTCAGCGCCACAACCGCCTCAAGGTTCTGCGAGGAGATCGGCGTCACCAGCCGCACCAGGCTCGCCACCCTCGAACCCCCCCAGATCGAAAAACTCTACGCCGCCTTCCAGGATGCGAAACTCCCGCCGCCACCCACCGACTGCCTCGCCCCCATCGGCGTCCAGCAACTCCTCAAGGGCATGTTCAAGGGCGTCCGAGCCGAGTTCTACGCCGCCTCCTCACGCGACCCCGACGTCTACCGCGGCCGCCCCTTCCTCATCGAAGCCGCCATCGCCTTCGGCGGCGAACTCCCCAGGGACGAGCAGGCCCGCGTCATCCGCTTCGCCAACCGCGTCCCCCTCCTCTACCAGCAGTCCGCCTGCTCCTGCTTCAAGGGCGTCCTCGAAACCAACTGGCGGAACTACGACCTCCAGCAGCCCCGCGGCGGCCTCCCCGTCGGGCCCCTCGTCGTCATGATCCACATGGCCAGCGTCTGGGTCCCCTTCACCAGCGAGAGCAAAGAGGCCATCGCCGACTACGACGAGATCCGAAAAGAAATGAAACTCGCCCTCATGGAGTGCGGGCGAAAACTCGGGTCCTACCTCCGCAAACGCGCCAGGATGAAACGCGAGGGCGAGCGACGCGACGTCTTCGAACGCTACATCGGCGAGATCGCCAAGGCCGTCCATGCCATCACCGGCGACGATGCCAAACGCCTCTACGACGCCCTCCTCGCCCAGGCCCGCAAACGCACCGCCGTCGCCGATCTCCAACTCGACGACGAGGGCAAACGCATCAAGGACGAGCCCGAACCAGAGGCCGACGGCATCCTGATCGTCAACACGCCCGACGACCACGCCACGACCACCGTCCCCGATGTCCCACCCATCGCCTCCTCCAGGGCCGAACGCGCCGCACTCGAAGTCGTCTCACGCACCGCCGACGAGCCCGCGCCTCGCAGGAAGCCCGCCCCAGCCAAACCCACACGCCACACGACACGCCCCAAGCCCGATCACGCTCCTCCCAAGCCCTCCAACACCTCCAAGCCCCGCATGCGCCTCGTCAACGGCAGGATGGTCCCCGTCGATGAGCCCCCTGGCCTCTTCTGATCCCTCCCCCTCCCTCTTCCCCCGCGTCGAGCACCTCCGCCCTCGCGTACACTCCGCGCGCCCCGGCTCGACCACCGCGCCGGCCACGGCAACGGAGTGCCCACATGCCCGCGAAGTCCTCAAAACCCGCCGCCGCCGCAAGGCCCTCCCGCGCCGCCGACCGCGACTCCTCCACCCTCGCCAGGATCCACGACCTCGCGCGCAGCGTCGCCACCAGGGCCCACGCAGGCCGCGAGCCCGTCATCCAGATCCCGACCCGCACACGCTCCAACACCATCTGGAACAGGAAGAAACGCATCCTCCAGATGGGCGATGCCTCCGCCGAACGACAACTCTTCAACCTCAGCCAGGCCAGGCAGTTCATGCAGACCTGCCTCCACGGCAACTCCATCCGCGAACTCATCCAGGCTCGCAAGACCCTCAGCCTTCGTGGCATGTTCTACAAAGGCCTCCACACCGTCGCCGGAACCGCGGGCGAAAAGACCTTCTCCGATCAGGATGAGTCCGACGGCATCCTCGAAGACCTCGAAGTCTCCCTCGGCGCCCTCCGCGAAGAACTCCACATCTTCGCCAAGAAAAAAGGCACCATGATCGGCAACATCACCATCGTCGATTCGGGCGACGAGATCGACTGCCGCCGCATGGGCTCGGGCGGCTACGCCATCCCCAGCATCGTCGAGCCCGACATCATCCGCTTCAAGAAATGCGACGCCAGGTTCGTCCTCCACGTCGAGAAAGACACCGTCTGGGGTCGCTTCAACGAAGACAAGTTCTGGCAGAAGCACAACTGCATCCTCACCGAGGGCGGCGGCCAGCCCTCACGCGGCGTCCGTCGCCTCCTCCAGCGCCTCAACGCCGAACTCGGCCTCCCCGTCTACTGCCTCCTCGACTGCGACCCCTGGGGACATTACATCTTCAGCGTCATCAAGCAGGGCTCCATCTCCCTCGCCTTCGAGTCCGAACGCCTCGCCATCCCGGATGCCAAGTTCATCGGCATCCGCTCCAAGGACTACCGCGAGTGCGACCTCTCCGACGATGTCAAGGTCGACCTCAACGACAACGATGTCAAACGCGCAAAGGAAATCGCCGCCTACCCGTGGTTCGAGTCCCACAAGGGCTGGCAGAAGGAAATCCAGGGCCTCCTTGATAACGGCTTCAAGATGGAAGTCGAGTCCCTCATCACGAAGGACATTTCCTACGTCACCGAAACCTACGTCCCACAACGCCTCAAAGACAAGGATTGGCTCGAATAACCCACGCCACCATCGCCCCGGCCTCGGTGACGATCGCAACGACGTCCGCCCGCCAGTTCTGGACGTAGTACAGCCGCTCTTCGAGCGTGCCGTCCGCGGCCGAGGCCCAGGTCGTGTTCGCGGCGTACGGCTGGGATGACCTGCTCGACAAGTTGCAGCACGGCTTCTACCCCACCAAGCAGGGCGAACGCTTCACCATCCACCCCGACGCCCGCGCCGAGATCCTCGCTCGCTTCCACGCCCTCAACCATCAGCGCTACGCCGAGGAGGTCGCCGCCGGCCTACACGACAACGGCAAAGCCAAGCCAAGCCCGCCAAGGCCAAGAAGCCCAAGGCCAAGGCCGATGCGGGGGCGGGGTTGTTCAAGGACGAGTGAGCGGGTCAGCGACGCTTCTTTGTCGTCTTCTTCGTGGTACGCGACGCCCTATTCGTCTTGATCTCGTCGAACTCAATCGTGGCGCGGCTGGTCTGCACACCTGTCACGGTGACAGCGACCTTGCGGCCGACATACTTGCTGGCCTTCGTCAGCATGTCCGTGTCGGCCTTCAACCGGTACTCAAGGCCATCATCCGTGCGAAGCTTGATCGTCAACGCGCCTTCGTTATTCTCGTTGAAGTAGAAGATCTTGCCCTTGAAGGGCCGGCGCTCGTTGGATGGGACGAACACCGCCAGCTTGCCGTCGGCTTTCGGCGAGCGTCGCATTTCGAGCCTCTTCTCAACCGTACCCCGCTGTGTGGTGAAGCCCACCATCTTGACAAGCTTGCCGTCGGGTGCTAACTCGGTTGCGAGCCGTACGAAGTTGTCGAAATACTCTTTCTTCGGAATCTCATTGCTAAGCGATTCGTACTCTGCGCGCTCGAACATGCCCAGGCGCGTCATCAAGTGATCAACGACCACCGACGATTCGGCGAAGCTGAACTCCGCCTGTCCCTTCTGGCTCGCCACCTTCAGCGAAACCGCGAAGCTGGCGGCGCGCGGCACAGAGACGTACATCTGAAGCGGCTTCTCAATGTCCTGTTTGGGGTCGCCCCGCTCCCGGTACTCAATCCCCTTATCGCTCTCGGAGGTTCGGTAGATGAGACTCTGGAACGACTCGACCCGCTTGATGAACTGATCCGACGCGACCATTCCCGGCGCGATCGCGTCGCCGACCATGACCATCTGGAGGTCGTTGTGCTGAAGTACAACGCCGCGAAGATCGAGGTGGCGGTGGAATCCGATCTCTTCGAACGCGCTCCTCAGTTCTTCGGCGAGCTCCTCCGGCGGATCGCCCGCGAGCGCGGTGCCGATCAACCGCTCGGCCAGACGGATTTCGCCGGCGTCCACCGCGAGGTGGGCGGCGCTCTTGAGCAGGATTGTTCGCGTGGGCTCGGGAACGTCGTTCTCGACGGCAAGCCACGCCGCCATTTCTTCTTTCCGCAGCGCCTCGGTGAGGTGCTTCTTCGCCGCGTCCACCTTTCCTCGCGCGCGGTCGATCATCGCCTTTTCGGCGAGGTCCATCGCTTCGGAGTGGAGGGTGCGCAGGTCCATCATCTCTTCTTGAATACGCTCTTTGGCTGCCCAAACTCTACGACCGCAACGAAGGCAGGCAGTTTGCCCTTCGAGGCTTCGGTCTGCTTCATCTTGGCCCTGACCCGACCTTCGACCGCATCCACATCATCAATGATGGCAGACACTTCCATGCGGGCCGCCTGCTGGAACGGGTGCTGGTCGCCGGTCCCGAGCCAGTAATCGAAACCTGTCCCCTTTCGGCTGCGTTCGATGACCTTGAACTGCGTGAACTCCTCCGCGAGCAGAAAAGCGATGCCGTACGCCCCTTGTTCCGCCGCTTCCGGGAGATCGTTGTGGGTGCGCTGGGCGTAGGCGTGAAGCTTGGGCCAGAGAACGGTGTACGGGTTGGTCCGTTTCTCCACCACCTCCATCTGTACGCCGCTTGTGTGCTTGTTGTGCTCAAGCAGAACGGCAGCTGCCTGTGCGGCGAACGCGCCCATCTCGGGCGTGATCCCCGGCGGGCTGCCACCGGAAAGCTTCGCGAGATCGAGTTGACGCTTCTTTTTAGCCACGTGAAAGGGAGGGTATCACGGTTTGGGCTTGGTTGTGGAAGCATGCCGGGGGCTGCCGCCTCCCGGCACCCCCCGCTGAAGGCAGGAAGACCGCCCTCCGTGCGGCGTCGGCCTTCCTGGGGATAAAGGTGCCGGAGGAAGGGGCTTCCCCTTCCTCCGGCATCAGCGACTCCTCTGCCACTTGAGCCAGTACCCTACGTCCATGCCCAACACTCGCAAGGCAACCCCGGAAACCGAGCGTTCAAGCAGTGTCGGCGGCTATCAGAACTGCTACGTCGCGTTTCTCGACGTGCTCGGGTTTCGACAGCTCGTGGATCGGAGTGTCGAAGACGCCGCGCTCCTTCAACGACTCAGCGGAATAACGGGCTTGGCGGCGAAGCCGCAGTCAGGCATGAAAGAGACTTCGCTCGGACCGTGCCCGATGCAGGTGCGGGCGTTCTCCGACAGCTTTGTCGTGTTTACGCCGGTGGTCAAGACTGCCGGCGACACGGTCAACCGGCTGGCGCAGCTGTGCTTCGTCGTGCGGTACCTCCATGATCGCATGCTGGAGATGGGCGCATGCATCCGGGGCGGGATTGTGGAAGGGAAGATGTTCTGGCGTCCTTCGTGGAGCGACACGAGCCCGCTCCCGACGTGCGGGCTCCAGGACGAGCCCGCGATCACGTTCGGTCCGGGACTCAACGCGGCGTACGACCTCGAAAGCAAGCAAGCCATCTATCCGCGCGTGCTCGTCGCGCACGCGTTGGCGGATATGCTGCGGGGTGATGGTACCTCCGCCTACCCGTTCGCGAGTCACGGCACGAGTCTGCACGATTCGATCCGTGCGGATGCCGACGATCAGATGATGCATCTCGATCTGCTGAACGCTCGCGTGGTACGGCATCAAGGCGAAGCGATGCGCAGTTCGCATGGCGGCTTTACTGTGACGTGGGACACGGGCGCCGAATCAACGCGCCCCTCAATCATCAACTGCGTGAAGAAGGTGGCGGCCCAAGGCATGAAGGCAGACAAGGCACGCGGAGCGGTGTGGCAGAAGTACGCATGGTTGGCTACGTATTGCAAAGCCTGCAGTGTTTTGAGCCGCTCAAGTGTCGGGCGCCGGGGGGCCTATTCCTCAAAGGTCATGACTAGCTGAGGGGTTCTGTCGGCAGAGCCTGAGGATCACATGGTATAGGTCCTGACGGCGGTGATTGAATCGGAACTCGCACTCTTAGAGGTGCAGGTAGAAGGTGCCCGGGTGCATGCCCTTGAACCTCGCCAAGCGGGACTTGGCGTACCCCCAGAAGCCCTCGATGCCGTTGATGTGGTTGCCGCGCACGGTCCGGCTGCTGAACTCGTCACGGGCGTGATCGACACGCAGGTGCTTCTTGTACCCCATGTCCACCAGGCCGTCGTAGCTCTTGAACCCGTCGGAGCGCATGATCGACCGGAGGTCCACTCTGCCGCGAATCGCGGCCAGAATCGTGGGTTTGGAGCAGTCCTAGACGACCTCGGTGTAGACCTTGCCGTGGCGTTTGCAGATGCCGAACACGATCGTCTTCCTGCCGGCGCCGCGGCCGGCCTTGCCCTTGACGCGGCGTGGTCCGAAGTAGCTCTCGTCGACCTCGACGTACCCACGGAAGGGCCGCTCGAGCTCGCAGGCCTCGGCCATGCGTTCGCGCAGACTGCCGAGCAGACGGTTGACCGTGTTGCGGTTGAGACCCGTGAGCTGGGCGATCTGCACGGCCGTGAGATCGGCCGCCACGCACCGGGCGAAGCGGCGGAAACGGGACTCCGAGATTCTGGAACGGACGACATAGCGGTTTCGCACGGCAAATCAGCCTATCCCGGTGCTTCCGGTCAGGCTCAGATAGTCATGAACCTATGTTGAAAAGATGCCCGGCGCGCTCGTGACGGCACCAGTGTTCGGATTGTAGCGCTCTGATGCTCCCGCGATTGCTGAAGGCGCACGAAAAGTCATCCAGGGGCCAAGGAAGCCGATGCCTTCCGTATCAAAGGCCCCTGTTGCTTGGATGCGGAATGAACTGCGACCCCACAGCGCGCCAGTACTATCCGCGTCAGAACGGTAATAGCAGGGTATTGGCCAAGGTTCTTTGCCACAGATTCCCGGCACCCCGGGAAAGGACTTTTGGACGCCTGGTCGAGGACCGATAAATGCATTCCAAACCCAATCAACAGATCCAGACGGAATCAGACCGCTGGGATCAGCCGTCACCACGGCCCGCGATCCAACGTACTCGTACACACTCACCCCATCCACGTACCCCAGCGGATCACGTCTCGTCCACCTTCCCAACTCCGCGTCGTAAACGCGGTGGCGGACGTGGTAGAGATGCCGATCGAGGCCGGCGAATGTCGGGTCGTACTGGTAGCCGGCGTAGCCAATGCGGTTCCTGACCGCGGCCGATGTAAGAACATCGCGGCCAAGCGTCTGGTACCCGCCCGTGATGCTGTTCGCGTGGGTCACGTCCGCGGCATCCACATCCCCATCGAGGTCCGTGTCGCGCCGCACCGCGTACGCGCTCCCGGGCGTGTAGTTCGAGCCGATGTCGGCCGCATCCGTCGCATCCCAATCGCCGTCGCAGTCAGCATCGCCCGTCGGCATCGCAGCCGTCACGCCGTCGCTCGGCGGCCTGCTGCCTCGCCCTCCCGCGTTGTCGCCGCGAAGGATCATGCCC
>JAANMY010000775.1_pt1 | contig 41324 bp, 37 predicted proteins | sample 7279691 | NCBI WGS metagenome assembly JAANMY01 (sample SAMN14094543, study PRJNA606508) | bioreactor metagenome | isolation source: A lab-scale SPAN reactor treating ammonium-rich wastewater day 388 | place: Ireland: Galway | collected 2018-02-07 | reverse complement strand
ATAGCTTATCCATATTGTATTTTTATAATTGTTTTTTAGGAAACTTAGATTCTTAAATGAACTTAAACAAATTCTTATTATCATTTAAAACTCATAAGAAAAAATGTTTTCGTCTTTCATAAGGTGTTGCATCAGAGATTCGTGGTCTTTATTTTTTCCGGTAACGATCCAGGATGTAACCAAAGTTCCCTGATTGTATTTTTGTTTTGCAACTTTAAATCTGAGATGATAAGTTTTAAATAAAACTTCGCAGTGTGCCACCGACTTAAAATCGGTTACTGCAATGGTGTATTCTCTGATTTTGTGATGGTTGTCAATAAATTTTTCAAAAAAATTAAGCGAACTTAAAACCATCAGAATGAGAAATGTTCCCAAGATAGATAAATATACATAACCCGAGCCAACTGCCATCCCGACAGAAGACGTTGCCCAGATTGTTGTGGCGGTTGTAATTCCGTCTATTTTTGTGTCTCCTTTAAAAATTACACCGGCTCCCAAAAACCCAATCCCGGTAATGATATTGGCAGCAATTCTGTCCGGATCGTCAACTCCTATTTTGATGGATAAAATAGTAAAAAGACAAGACCCGAAACAAACCAGAATAAAGGTACGTAAACCCGCAGATTTGTTTCTGTATTCACGCTCTGCTCCGATCAGAATTCCGAGTAAAACGGAAATAAATATCAACAAAAGCTCGTTCTGAATAGAGTGATCTTTAAGGAAGTCCATAAACTAAATTTTGTTAAATGACAACAAAAAGACTGCCTAAAAAGGCAGTCTTTAGTTTAATTAAAGATAAACCTAGTTATTTCTCTATCAAATCCAGAAACTGCTGCTCATCAAGAATCTCAATCGTCCCAATATCCTGTGCTTTTTTCAGTTTGCTTCCTGCTTTTTCGCCGACAACAAGATAATTCAGGTTTTTAGAAACTGCAGAAATGTTCTTTCCGCCGTGTTTTTCTACCATTTCCTCGGCAGATTCTCTGGTGAAAAGAGAGAGTTTTCCTGTGAAGAGAAACGTTTTTCCTTCCAGAGTATCAGATAAAACTTCGTTGGTGTTTTCTCCTTTTTCCAATTGTACTCCATAAGATTTTAGTCTTTCGAGCATCAGAATGTTTTCAGGATTATTAAAGAAATCTACGATGCTCACAGCGATTTTCATCCCGATATCTTCCACCTGACAAAGCTCTTCGGCGGTGGCGTTCTTCAAATCATCAATGGTGTTGAAATTTTTCACCAATTTTTTGGCAACGGTTTCTCCAACGTGTTTTATTCCGATCCCGAACAATACTTTTTCGAAAGCAATTTCTTTAGATTTTTCAATACCGTCAATAATATTCTGAGCAGATTTTTCTGCCATTCTTTCGAGAGGAAGAAGCTGCTCTTTTGTTAAGGTATAAAAATCTGCCGGATTTTCTACCATCTTTTCTCTGTAGAGTTGCTCTATTGTTTCACTTCCCAGATTATCAATATTTAAAGCTTTTCTGGAAACATAATGAATCATTCTTCCGACAACCTGTGGCGGACAATGCAGATCATTCGGACAAAAATGAATCGCCTGATCTTCAATTTTTACCAATTCTGTTCCGCATTCCGGGCAGTTTTTGATATATTCGATTTCTCTGCTTTCGGAAGTTCTTTTCTCTTTGTTGACATCTACAATTTTCGGGATGATTTCACCACCTTTTTCCACGTACACAAAATCATGTTCATGCAAACCGAGTTTTTTAATAATATCTTCGTTGTGAAGAGATGCACGTTTTACTACGGTTCCTGCCAATAAAACAGGTTTTAGATTAGCAACAGGAGTGATTGCTCCGGTTCTTCCGACTTGGTAAGAAACACTTTGCAATTGGGTTTCCACTTTTTCAGCTTTAAATTTATACGCCATTGCCCAACGAGGAGATTTTGCAGTATAACCAAGTTGTCTTTGTTGTTTTAATGAGTTTACTTTCAGTACAATACCATCAATTTCAAAAGGCAGATTGTGCCTTTCTGTATCCCAGAAATTAATAAATTCTTTTATTTCATCTAAATTTTTGCAGAGTTTTACCTGTTCAGAAATGGTGAAACCCCAATTGTGAGTTTTATGAAGCAGCTCCCAATGGCTTTCTGCATCGGTTTCCTGAGCAACAAACTGGTAAAGAACAGATGAAAGTCTGCGTTTTCTTACTTCTCCGCTGTCCTGCATTTTCAGACTTCCGCTTGCGGTATTTCTTGGATTCATGAAGGGATCAAGACCTTCTTCTTCACGCAGTTTATTGATTTTGTCGAAATTTTTTCTCGTCAGATAAATTTCTCCACGCATGAAAAAGCGTTCCGGAAAGTCTCCTTTTAAAGTAATAGGAATATCAGAAATTGTTTTCACATTAGAAGTGATTTCATCACCCTGAAAACCGTCTCCGCGTGTTACTGCCTGTACCAGTTTTCCGTTTTCGTACAAAATAGAGATGGAGGCACCGTCATATTTTAATTCGGCAACAAATTCTACAGGCTCGTCAATGGTTTTAATGATGCGTTTTTCCCAATCTGCCAAATCATCAAAATCATAGGAATTATCCAGAGAATACATTCTGAACTGATGCTGAATGGTAGGGAATATTTTTGTAATTCCGCCACCTACACGTACTGTTGGTGAATTATCATCATGAAATTCCGGATATTGGGCTTCCAGATCCTGAAGTTCTTTTAATAACAGATCAAATTCAAGATCAGAAATGCTTGGCTCATCCAGAAGATAATAGTTTTCATTATGCTGATTGAGTTCTGTGCGGAGTTGTTGTATCTTTTGCTGAATGTTTTCGGACATTGCGGTTGTTTCTTTTCACAAAAATAATAAGTATTAAGGAGATTTTGAGATTAAAATTAATATTCCATTAAACTAATATTCATTCTTTTTAACAGCTGATAAAAAATGTCTTTTTACCTTTGCCTGATTATATATTTCTTTTTAAGATACAAGGAAGAAATTTAGTTAATAAGTTATTTATTATGAAAAAAGTAATTTTAGGGCTGGCTATAGCAGGTACGGTTTTTATGAACGCTCAAACAAAGATTATTGCACACAGAGGGTATTGGCAGACACAACCCGCAACAACAGAAAATTCCATTAAAGCTTTGGAAAATGCTCAGAACCTAAAGATTTATGGTTCTGAATTTGACGTTAGAATGACAAAAGATGGTGTTTTGGTGGTGAATCATGATGAACATCATGACAAGATGGAAATTTCAGAAACAGATTTTAAAGAGCTGAAAAAGGTAAAACTTTCAAATGGTGAAAGCTTTCCGACTTTGAAAGATTATTTAAAACAAGGCAAAAAAGACAGATCTCTGAAGCTTATTGTTGAAATCAAGCCGGATAAAACCAAAGCAAAAGAAGATGAAATGACTGCTAAAACAATCAGGATGATAAAAGAAATGAAATTAGAGGATCAATGCGAGTTTATTTCTTTCAGCCTGAATATCTGTAAGCAGATCAAGAAAATCGCTCCCGATTTTAAAGTTCAATATCTGAATGGTGAATTGTCTCCGCAGCAGATAAAAGAAGAAGGTCTTGATGGAATGGATTATCATTACAGCGTGTTCCAGAAAAACCCGACCTGGATTTCCGAAGCCAATGATTTAGGATTAATCACCAATTCATGGACTGTAAATGACAAAAAAATTGCTGATGAACTGAAGGCACAGAACATCGCTTTTATCACAACCAATATTCCGGATCAGCTTAAGGATTAACAATTGTTTTAAGTTTTAAATAGAATCTGCTTCTTATCAGGAGCAGATTTTTTTTATTTAATAAAAGAACTTTTTGAGAGAAAACCTTCAAAATTACCTTAAATAAAGGGGAAATATGCATTAATAATGCTTAATTTCTTTAAAGCTCTGTTAAGCAAAAGATTATGCCGATGTGTTAAAGATAGCTTAATATGATGTTCAAAAATACTTTAAGAAATGTTAAAATCGTATTAAAACCTTCGTCATAATGCCTTTATAATTTTGCGCAAACAAAAACGAAATGCGTAGAGAGACTCAAAAAGTACTTCTGTTATCTGTTTTAGGATTGATAAGCCTCAATTTAACGGCGCAGCAGAAGGTAAAGAAAGATTCCATCAAAGAAATTGATGAGGTAGTGGTAACCGCTTTAGGAATTAAAAGGCAGGATAAGTCTTTAGGTTATGTGGCAGAAAAAGTAAATTCTGAAGTTTTTGAAAATATTCAGAACAATAACTGGGTTCAGGGTCTGGAAGGTCGTGTTTCCGGACTGAAGGTTCAGACAGCAGGAGCGGGACCTTTAGGTTCGGCAAGAATTACTCTGAGAGGTGAAAAATCTTTTTCATTGGATAATAATTATGCTCTTATTGTGGTAGATGGTGTTCCGCTGAGTAATTCAACGACAGGAACAGGAACAGCAGCGTATGGAGCTGGAACAGGTGGAGATTTACCAATCGATTTGGGAAATGGTTTAAACAGTATCAATCCGGATGATATTGAATCGGTTACGGTACTTAAAGGTGCGTCTGCAGCTGCCTTGTACGGTTCAAGAGCTGCCAACGGAGCTTTGATGATCACCACAAAATCCGGAAAAAGCAAAAATGGGAGACTCAGAGTTTCATTTAATTCTTCATTAAGTTTTGATTCTGTTTTAAAATGGCCGGATTATCAATACGAGTATGGACAGGGAACATTGGCGAAAAACTCGGCAGGAGAATTTTTCTATTCCTACGGAGCTTCTGCAGACGGTGTAAGTACAGGTGGAACCAGCAGCGCTTTCGGACCGAAATTTAACGGGCAGTATTACTTCCAGTATGATCCTACAGTTTTAGGACAGAGTAAAGAAAGGCAGCTTTGGAGACCATATCGTGATAATGTAAAAGGATTTTGGGAAACCGGAGTTACCTCATCCAACAATGTTTCTTTGGAAAGCAGCAATGATAAATCAAGCTTCAGAGCTTCATTAACGTATCTGGATAATAAATGGATGATGCCCAATACTGGTTTTGACCGTTTTAATGCTGCATTTTCATTCGATCATAAACTTACAGATAAGTTTAAAATTTCAACAAAATTCAATTACGCCAATACAAAGAGTGATAATCTCCCGGCAACAGGGTACAACAATCAGTCGATTTCATATTTTATGATTTTTCAGAATCCCAATGTAGATCTGGCTTGGTACAGACCTATCTGGAAGCCGGGACAAGAAGAAATAGATCAGATTCACCCATTCAGTTCGTTTATAGATAATCCTTACCTGATTGCTTATCATATGCTGAACGGAGTCGAGAAGAAAATGATCACAGGAAACATTACGGCTACTTACGATTTCAATAAAAATTTCAGTATGATGTTGAGATCAGGTATTGAGATACTGAATGAAGAGAGAACGACGAAAAGACCATACAGTTCAGCCAATTATCTAAAAGGGTTTTACAGGGAACAGTACATAAAAAATAATGAATTTAATAATGATGTGCTTTTCACGTACAAGCAAGATTTTGGTAAGTTTCATCTGAATGCCAATGCGGGAGGAAGTATTCGTTACAATGAATACGTGATGAATGACTATCGTGCAGAAGGTCTTAAAGTTGCGGGTGATTACAGTTTAAATAATGCCATTTCATTGATTACTAAAGTTCCGAGACCGAGTGACCAGCAGACCAACTCAGTTTACGGATTATTGAGTGCACATTATGATAATCTTATATTTTTGGACGTTACCGGACGAAATGACTGGAGCAGTACGCTTCCTGTACAATACAGATCTTTCTTTTACCCTTCGGTAAGTACCAGTTTTATTCTTTCTGATATTTTCAAATTATCATCTCCAAGTTTCAATTACTGGAAGTTAAGAGCTTCATGGGCGAAGGTTGGGGTGGCTGGACTTCCTTATCAGCTTGATAAATACTATACACCAAGTGATTTTGTGGGTTCTGTTCTCACACCGGGAACGTATCCCAATCCTCTGTTAAAGCCTGAAGATAATACCAATATTGAAGCCGGAATGGATTTTTCAGCATTGAAAAACAGATTAGGTTATAATATCACATTTTATCAGAACGATACCGAAAACCAGATTATTACTGTACCTACATTATGGGAATCAGGATATTCGAGTAGAATTATCAATGCCGGAAAAGTAAGAAACAGAGGTATCGAAATGAGCCTGAACGGACTTCCATTCAAATCTCAAAACTTTACATGGAATATTTCCGCAAACTGGTCGATGAACAGAAACAAGATTCTCACTTTACCACCAGAATTTGCAGGAGAAAGTTTCTATACTATTTCTACCGTTGCCGGAGTTTTGTATTACAATGCTGTTGTTGGCGGTTCTTTGGGAGATTTGTACGGATTCAAACTGGTAAGAAATCCAAATGGGGAAGTAGTTTATGATCCTGCAACAGGACTTCCTGCAAGACCTGACCGTGTAGAGAAAGTAGGAAATGCATTCCCGAAATGGAGAGCAGGTCTTCAGAATGATTTTAAAATTAAAAACTGGCAGATCAGCTTTTCGTTTGACGGTCAGTACGGCGGTGTAGCGTATTCTCAGACGCACCATAAAATGTCTGAACAGGGAAAGCTGCAGCATACTTTGGTTGGAAGGGATAACCCAGGCGGAACCATCGTAGGACAGGGAGTAATCCTGAATCCGGACGGAACTTACAGTCCAAATACAAAAGCGGTTGGTCTGTCTGCTTATTATGGCGATTATTACCGAAGAGCCAATGTGGAAACCAATACTTTTGATACATCATTTATCAAGTTGAGAGACGCAAGAATCGCTTATTCTTTTTCAAAAGATGTTATTGCTCCTTTAAAACTTACAGAACTTACTTTAGCCGTTTTCGGAAAAAATCTCTGGATGTGGACGAAGTTCCCGATGTTTGATCCTGAAGTTGCTGCTCTCAACGATTCTACCATTACTCCCGGCGCCGAAATCGGACAGCTTCCAACAGCAAGAACGGTTGGTTTTCAAGTTAATCTAAAATTTTAAGTATTATGAAAAAAATATTTTTATCTACCGCAATCGCATTATCTGTTTTGAGTTTAAACTCATGTGAGAGAAGTTTTGAGGAAATTAATACCGATACAAGCCGTATAAAAAGTCCATCGGTAGGAAGTTTTTTGATTCCTATTCAGTATGAAATGGGTTCTTACGGATACAACCGTGCTGATGATTTTACATTTGATATCATGCAGGTTGCTTTAGATTTTCCTAACGAAGGAAACACAATCAGCAGGTATTATCTTACCGAAAGCACAGGAAACGGATTCTGGAATACAAGCTACAAATGGCTCAAACAAGTCAAAGAATTGAATGAAGCCGCTAAAAAGGAAGACAATAAGAATTATCTTGCTATTTCTAAAGTTTTGAATGCGTGGATTATGGCTAATCTTACCGATGCGTTTGGTGATGTTCCCATGACGGAAGCATTAAAGCTGGAAGAAAATATCATGCGTCCGAAATATGACAGGCAGAAAGATATTTATTTGTTTTTGCTGAATGATCTTAAGGAAGCCAATGCACTTTTTGATACGACAAAAACATTATCGGAAGGCGATTTGTTTTTCCAGGCGCATTTAAATACGGCAGGAATCGTAAAATGGAAAAAATTCTGCAATTCACTTTCATTAAGACTTTTAACAAGGATTTTAAACCGAAACGGGGAGGTGAATGTTCATCAGAGAATAGCTGAAATAGTTAATGATCCTGTAAATTATCCAATATTTCAGAATAATGCTGATGGAGCAGTTCTGGATATTTCAGGAGTTGCGCCGCTGCTTCCGCCCATCGCAAGACCGCAGGATTTTACGGCATACAGGGCTTCGGGAGGATTTTTTACCCAGACTTTGGTAGATAACAACGATCCCAGATTGGGTATGTTTTTCACTCAGGCAAAATCAATTCCTGGGAATGCAAATATTGGTTACAAAGGTGCTCCTTCAGGTTATGCTTTGGGAACGACTTTTAATTATCAACCTTCAAATCTTAATCAGAATCTGGCGAAAGCTCCGCTGAAAATTCTGATCATGCCGTATGCTGAGCTTCAGTTTATTTTATCAGAATTAGCTTTTAAAGGAATTATTCCGGGAAGCGCACAGACTTTCTATGAAAACGGTGTAAAAGCAACGCTGGAACAATGGGGAACTACAATGCCTGCTAATTATTTTGCGAATCCGAAAGTGGCGTACAACGGAACTTTAGAAAGAATAATGCTTCAGAAATATGTGGGATTATTTTTTGTAGATCATCAGCAATGGTACGAACAACGAAGAACGGGTTTCCCTGTTTTGCCAAACAATGGCGGACTTTTCAATAATGGGAAAATGCCGCAGAGAATGATGTATCCTACGGTCACGAAGGTTCAGAATTACGATAATTACGTGATCGCATCCCAAAATATGGGCGGAGACAACATCAACACTAAAATGTGGTGGAACCAATAACTCCAATAATCAATTAAATCTAAAATGAAGATAAAATTATTAATGCCATGCATGTTCATTGCAGCAATGGCGTTTTCACAGACTTCTGTGTCAGGATATGTGTTTGAAGATTCAAATAAAAATCAGAAGAAGGAAAACCGCGAAAAAGGAATAGAAGGTGTTGCCGTTTCTAATGGAGTTCAGGTTGTTCTGACCGATAAAAATGGTCAATACAGCTTGCCAATTCAGGAAAATCAGACCATTTTTGTGATTAAGCCTTCCGGATTTATGACACCGGTGAACCAAAACAATCTTCCGCAATATTATTATCAGTATAAACCAAAAGGTTCGCCTGCTGATTTCAAATATAAAGGAACAGCTCCGACCGGAACGCTGCCGAAAGAACTCAATTTTGCTTTGTACAAGCAGAACGAAAATAAGAATTTTGACATTCTGGTATTCGGAGATCCGCAGCCGTATACAGAAAAACAGCTTGATTACTTTAAAAGGTCTATCGTAAATGAAGTGAAAAACACCAAAAAAAATGCTGTTCTGGGAATCAGTTTGGGAGATTTGGTGGGTGATGATCTTAGCCTGCAAAAACCGTATGCAGAAGTGATGCGCGAAATTGGTTTGCCTTGGTATAATGTAATGGGAAATCATGACATGAACTATGATGCGAAAGAAGATCAGTTCTCAGACGAAACTTTTGAAGCTAATTTTGGTCCTGCCAATTATTCTTTCAATTACGGAAATGTTCATTTTATTATCTTGGATGATATTCTTTATCCGGATCCGAGAGACGGAAAAGGATATTGGGGCGGATTTCGTGAAGATCAGCTGAAATTTATTGAAAACGATCTGAAGCTGGTTGATAAGAATAAATTGATCGTGGTTTCGCTTCACATTCCTTTGGAGCATAAAAGTGAAGATAATTTCAGAAATTCTGACCGTCAGAAATTGTTTGATTATCTGGCTCCGTTTCAGAATGCATTGATTTTATCGGCTCATACCCACATTCAGCAGCAGATTTTTTATGGTAAACAAGCCGGCTGGAAAGGCTCTAAAGATTTGCATGAATATAATGTAGGAACTACCTGTGGTGACTGGTATTCGGGAACTGCCGATGAAGACGGTTTACCGACTTCTACCATGAGAGATGGTACGGCAAAAGGGTATTCTTTTATCAGTTTCAGCGATAATCAGTATAAAGTAAAATACAAAACAGCAGGAAAACCGGAAGATTATCAGATTCAGCTCTACGTTCCGAAAGTGATTCCTCATCCGTCTAAAACTTCTGCAAAAATTCTGGCTAATTTCTTCATGGGAAGCAAAAAAGACAAGGTAGAATACAGGATTGACGGCGGAAAATGGGAAGAAATGGATTATAATGAAACCATTGATCCCAACTTTGCATTATCTGTTTTCAAATGGGACACTGCTCCTGCTATCCTTACAGGACGAAGACCTTCCAATCCTGAAGCTTCAAAACATATCTGGATGGCAGATTTTCCGAAAAAACTTTCTTTGGGGAAACACAAAGTGGAGGTAAAAGCAGTCGATATGTACGGAAACGAATCTTCTGCATCAGCAGATTTTGAAGTACAAAACGCAGTCCTTATCCCTTAAATTTCAATTTTTTACTATACTTTCAACGAAACCGGTTCTGTATGAGAATCGGTTTTATTTTTCCTCCTTTTCTAAATTAACCTGAGTTCGGGATAACATTATATAAAACGTAAAGCTAAACAAAAGTATTAATCACATGATTTTAAAGATTTAAGATATACAAAGGCGTATAACTTATCGAAGTAATACAAAATTCTTGTATTACTTTGATAAACGAAGTGGCATTGTTTAGCTTGAAAGCATTTCAAAAAAGTAATATTTCTTTGTTTTTCCTTGCGATAAAATAATTTTATTTTGAAAATCAGTCAATTAAAATACCGCTTATCCCGAGTTCACGTTAAATTATTAATTTTAACGCAGATAAGGCTAAAAGTAAACAAATAATCATCTAAAAATAAGTTGAAATTTTATCCAGAACAAGTTCATCATAATCAGATACCACAACATCTGCCAAATCATAGGTTTGATTCACAGAATGCAGGCTCCTATAAGCGGCACAAAAAATCTCTGCTCGTTTTGCTGCCAAAATTCCGTTGGTGGAATCTTCAATCACCATACAGTTTTCTATAGGTTGATTCGCCATTTCAGCAGCTTTTAGGAAAATTTCAGGATGAGGTTTAGATTCCTGCAAATCTGCACCGCTTATTTTTCCACTGAAATATTTTTCAAGACCGAATTTTTCAAAAACCATATTGATGGTCGTCATTGTTGCCGAAGAAGCTAAAATTAATGTGATTCCGTTTTGATGATAATGTTCGATCAGTTTTCTTACACCGGGAATCAGATCAAATTCTTTATCGTTATAAAAATAATCTTTAAAATGACTTCTTTTCATTGCCGCAATATCTTCATGCGAATGAGAAAGATTAAATTCACCGATTAAAGTTTCGCAAACTCTCTTGGTAGAAGCTCCTGTGAAAGAGGTATAAAGTTTTTCAGAAACATTGACTTCCAATTGATCAAATGTCTTGAAATACGCTTTTCTGTGCAGTGGTTCTGTATCTACAATAACGCCATCCATATCGAACAGCACAGCTTTTAATGACATAAAAATTTATTTGTGCAAAAATAATGTTTTATAATTTAAGGATTGGTGATTTTTGAAAACGGAATTTTTCTACTGATTTGTGTGAAGTTAAAAGTTACGATTAAGATATTTGGATTTGTAGTTCTTTAAATTCGGTTTTCTAACGTTTTGCAGCTTGACGAATGTGGGGATTTTTGGCACTGAACTTCAATAGAAATACCAAAGTTCAAATATAGTAAAAAGTACAATATAATTACTTCAGCCCTGCTTTTGGCAAACCCTTATTAGCTGTTGCCCTTTTGTTTTCACGCTGTTTCTTCGATTATATTCATCATCATATTGTAATGTCCTTCGTGTTTGGTCAATATAAATATATCTTTAAAAACCTTTTTGTAAGTTTCTACTGTTCTGTCTTGAAGTTCAACAAATAAATCGTCATTTATGCTATGGGAACCGTCATTAATCCACGAAATTAGAGAACGACAAATTTCTTGTTCTTCTTTTGTTGAAAATTTAAGAATTAAATCATCATCTCCATATTTACCAAGTAGCTTAAAATAATTTTCAATTATTCTTCGCATTATGTTTTGGACTGTCAGTGTTGATTTTACATTTTCATTTTTCAATTCTTGCCATAAGAGTTCGTATGATGATTGAATTGGATTGTCCATTTTGAAACTCTGCAAAGTTGTAATCTTGTCGTTTTTCCTTAAAATCCAAAAGTTTGTATTGTTACAAGTTTTTGTCCGCCCGTCAATGAAAGAAACTTCTTTGTGAAAATATACGTTGTGCGTTAAGAGAATTAGCTGTTTTACATTTCCAATATCTGCTTTTACGTTTTTAACAATGTCTTTGATAAGCGTACTGACAACAAATAAAACGTTACTGTCTAAACTAGAAATTGGGTCATCAATTACTAAAATTCTTTCACTGCTTACTTCTTCTTCCGAAATGCCACCTTTTGTCAATTGTAAATAATACAAAAAGGTGATAAATGTAATTTCTCCTTCACTCAGAGTTGTTTCTGCAATAGAACCATCTTCCCGTTGAATTTGATAAAATCCATCTTCTTGTGTAGGAACTATTTCAAAATTCAAAAATCCGTAGGATTTTAGTATTCTGTTTATTTCATCAATAGTAGGTTGAATACTCGTGACATTCTTATTTAGATTTTTTATTTCACTATCTAATTTCCGGTATTCGTCTTGTTTTGCTCTGTGTTGAGTTTCTAAATTGGTAATACCTTTCTCTAAACCATCTTTTTTGTTACTGAATGATGTTGTGTCGGTTCTGTGTTCTTCAACTAAGAACTTCCAAATCGACTTTATTAGATTGCTTTTTTCAGTTGGATAGTTAGTTACAATGCTATTATGCTTTTTTATTTCAGTATTTGCTTCCTTAACTAGTTCAGCGAGTAAATCTGTTTGTTCTTTTATTGAGATTAATTCAATGCTTCTACTTGGCTCTTTAATTTTATTGTTTAGATACTCGTTATTTGTAGTGTTTTGACTTATCAATGTTTTCAAGTAAGCCGAAAATTTGTCAATGTCAAGTTTTGTATTGCCGAAAGCTTTTTGATTAACTTCAATACCATTCAAAACATTTATGATGTTGGAAGTTAAAGTATTATATTCTTGTTTTAATTCTTTGAGTAGTTTGATGTCATTCAAATACGTTTCGTCAAAAAAACTTTCTATTTTCTTTTTAAAATCATCAGTAATTGTTTCTTGCTGACAAAAAGGACAGGTTGTATCTTCAATATATTCCCTACCTTGGTTGACCCAATCATTGATATTTAGTTTTTGAATTAATTTGGCAATATCAACATCGGCTTTGCCGACTATGATTTTTTTCCAAATTTCTTTCTGTTCAATTTCTATTACTCTTTCAAATGAAATTTCGCTTATTTCATCTATTCTTTGTGGTTGTTCGCCAAATATTGTTTCTGCTTTAGCGGTTAAACTTTTAAGCGTTTCTAATTGAGCATTATTGCTAGTAAATTCTTGAAGAAGTTTATTTTTGAAAGGTTCTTTTTGATGTGAACCATAAGCTTCTTTGAAAATGTTTTCATACTTCTTGTACACTTTTGTCCAAGTTGTTTCTTTAAAATCATTTTCTAATTTTTCTTTATCTCTTTTTTGTTTGTCTAACGTTTCACGTTTTTGTATTCCGTCAGCTTTAATTGTTTTAAGGTTTTCAGATTTAATTTCAATTTCTTTGATTTGGTCGGCAGTTGCTTCTCCAAGTGTAAAAACTCCATTTAGTTTTCCCTTTCCGAAGTTTCTCTTTCTAAATTCCTTGTTGTAAACCAAAACATTTAATGGCAAAGCATTTTGCCAAGTCAATGTGCAATTATAAAATTTAGGGTCTGATTTGTCGTGTACTAAATTTGAAATTGTAGTTTTCCCACAGCCATTTGCTCCATATATAAAATTTATCTTTTTTAAGTCGTCAAATTGCACACCTATGTTGTCATAAGTGGCTACATTTTTTATGTTAATCGATTTTATCATTTCTGCAATTGTTTTGGCTTCGGAGTTTGGTTTATTTAGGATGACAGCTAACATTTTGATTGACGCACTACACCAATCCAAATTATAATTTCAAATATAAAAAAACAAATCCAACAACAATTACGGTTTCCCATAATCGAATTTTTATTTACAAACTATCATCCCAATAAGGTTTGAATTCTCCGGCACTGCTAAGTCTTACCACCAGAAAATCTGTTCCTCCGGCAACAGGTCTTGCAATTTCTCTGTTTGCGGAGTTTGAAAATCCTGTGACAATATAATCTCCATTGGCCTCCTGAATAATTGAATTGCATTGATCGTTACCGTTTCCTCCAATGTTTTTATTCCACTGTATAACACCGGTGTTGTTAACTTTAACGATCCAGAAATCCATAAGACTGTGATTGCTTACTACATCGCCGTCATTGGATGTACTGCTGCCTCCGATAGCGTATCCTCCGTCTGATGTCTGGATTACAGAATATGCACGATCATCTCCCGTTCCGCCGTATGTTTTTTGCCATTGTATATTTCCGGATTCGTCTATTTTTAATAACCAGAAATCGTATGAACCATGATTGGAGGTGATGTTGCCATCGTTAGAATCAGTGTATCCTGCTGCTACATAGCCTCCATCAGAAGAAGAGATTATTTGCGTACAAATTTCAGTGTTGCTTCCGCCGTAGGTTCTCTGCCATTCCACAGTTCCCGAAGCGCTGAGTTTTGTAATAAAAAAATCTGGAAATCCGTTGGGTGGATAAGTGTAGCCGGAAATAATGAATCCGTTAGTAGAAGAATTGATGATAGAAAGGGAACTTTCCGTGCTGGAAGTACCAACAGATTTTTCCCAAAGTATATTTCCGGTATTGTCGAGTTTCACGATCCAGAAATCATGTCCGCCCAGATTTCCTGTTACGTTTCCGTTGTTTGAGCTGGATTGTCCTGTAACAGCGTATGTTCCGTCTGGGCTCTGAATGATAGAATATGCCATATCATTTCCGGAACCTCCGTATGTCTTTTGCCATTGTAAATTTCCTGACGCATCAATTTTTACTACCCAGTAATCATAATCTCCCTGATTTAAAGAAATGTTTCCATCATTGGAAGACGTATTCCCGGTTATGGCATATCCTCCGTCTGAGGTTGTAATGATGCTTCTTGCCTGGTCGTCTCCGCTTCCTCCAAAAGTTTTCTGCCATTGCAGATTTCCTTTTTTGTCAAATTTTGTCACCCAAAAATCCTGATTTCCCTGATGACCTGTCACATCGCCGTTCGATGAGGTGGTGCTTCCTGCTGCTATATGTCCTCCGTCCGCTGTTTTTACTGCTGAATAGGCGAGTTCCGTGGCGGTTCCGCCAAACATATTTCTCAATTCTTTTAAAGGAAATATGGGAGTTCCGGACATTTGTGCATTGAAAAGGCAAAATTGACCAAACAAAACCACCAGAGCAATAAGCTTATTTTTATTTTTCATGATTTTGCTTCTGTTTATAGTCCTCTTACACAATACACATAAACAATATCTCCTATCACTAAGAAGGTATAAAGTGTATGGGTATTCGCTATCGTTGTGTTATTGTTTACTGATTTAAATGTAAAACCGGAAGATGTAAAATTTGAATTTCCGCTGATCGTACCTCTCACACTCAGTGTATAAGTACCGCCGTCTTTGATATTGTTTAATGTAAACGCTCCTGCGCTGGCTGATGTATAGGCAAGATTACTCTTTGAAAAATCTATGATATTGCTGCTGCCTGCATTGTATGCAGATTTATTGGTTGATGAGCCGTCAACTTCCAGTTTAGATGTTGGAGAAATGGTTCCAAGTCCTACTTTGCCGTCATTGGTGATGATAAAATCATTGGTTTGTTGAGCGGCATTGGGTATTCCTGCAGAAGGATTGTCTTTTGCTGCATCCACATGGAATATTCCCGAAGGAGACTGAGTGTTGATCCCTACTTGAGAATATAGGAAAATGCCTGAGAAACTAAATAAGAGAGTACAGATTTTAATCATAAGATTTTGAATTATTTTTTTTGCGTATGTTGTTATTTGTTTTTATGAATTCGGCTTTTCTTCAGAGATATAAATTATTTATTAGCATGAAACTCTTTGTAAAATTGCTGCAAAGAGATGGTGAGAAACAGTCTTTTAAAAATTTGTGTAAACAAATAGTGATTTTTTATTGTAAATTTTTTTGAAAAAAATGATCATATACAATTATGATGCTAATCATATTTAATAATAATGCTTTTTTTGCAAATTTATAGTTTTTTCTAATTATTAATTGAAGTTCTTTCCTAATATGTTGGTTTTATAAGTTGCTAAAACATGATCAGCTTAAATCAAAAGATGAAAAAAGCAAAAAATCATTCTGAATAAGGAAATATTCTAAGTTTCAATTTTATAAATAAACTCTCCGAAGTTCCGCAGTCAGCCAATCTCCCAACTTCTTTGTATCTTTGGCGAAATCTTTTAATATTTAAATCATTTAATTTTTTAATTATAAATTATGAAAACATACGCAGGAATTCCTGAAGAGAATGCTTCGTTGGAAAATTCAAAAGTAGTTTTGGTAACCGTTCCTTACGACGGAACTTCAACCTGGGGAAAAGGCGCAGACAAAGGTCCGGAATTGTTTCTGGATGCTTCTGAAAACATGGAACTGTACGACATTGAAACAGGAACAGAACCTTATCTTGAAGGAGTTTACATGGCGGGAGAAGTTTCTGAAAACTCAAGTCCTGAAGCCATGACTGAAGCGGTTTATCAAAAAACAAAAGAACTTTTGGCAACCGATAAATTGTTTACACTTTTTGGTGGAGAACATTCTGTTTCTATCGGTTCGATTCGTGCAGTTGGAGAGAAATTTGAAAATCTTACGGTTTTACAGTTAGATGCGCATACAGATCTTCGTCCGGAATTCCATGGTTCTACTTCTAATCACGCTTGTGCGGTTTTTGAAGCAAACCAGAAGCATAATCTGGTACAGGTGGGAATTCGCTCGATGGATGTTGAAGAAACTGAATATTTACCGGAAGGAAGAGTGTTTTTTGCTCACGAAATTGCCAATAACGAAAACTGGGTAAATGATGTATTAGAAAAAGTTTCGGGTAACGTTTATATTACCATCGATTTAGATGCTTTTGATCCTTCCATTGCACCATCTACAGGAACTCCGGAACCAGGTGGTTTACAATGGTATCCGACTTTGGAATTGTTAAGAAAAGTTTTTGAAAAATGCAATGTTGTTGCCTTTGATATTGTTGAATTGATGGATTCTGCGTATTCTAAACCAAGTGCTTTCTTAGCTGCAAAGTTATATTATAAAATGTTGGCATATTACCACATCAACAGAGATTAAAATTCCGCAGGAAACGGATTTTTTCTTCGGATTTTTATTTGGAAATTTGTGATGTAAAACAAATGAAAATGTCTGTACAAGATCAAATAGATTACCTGAGAATTGCGAAAGCGATAGACTATATCCAGAGCAACTTTAAACTTCAGCCTAATCTGGATGAGGTGGCGGAGAAAGTAAATCTGAGTCCGGCTCATTTTCAGAAAATATTTACAGATTGGGCAGGAACAAGTCCGAAAAAATTTTTGCAGTTCATCAGTCTGGAACATGCAAAAAGTTTATTGAAAGAAGAAAAAGCGACTCTGTTTGATGCTGCATTAGAAACCGGACTTTCAAGTACAAGCAGATTACATGATTTGTTTGTGAATATTGAAGGAATGTCTCCTGCAGAATATAAAAACGGCGGCAAAAACCTGAAAATCAATTACAGTTTTTCCGAAAGTCCTTTTGGTGAAATCATTACCGCTTCTACCGAAAAAGGAGTCTGTTTCATGGCTTTCACCGAAAATAAAGAAAATGCATTGAGAGATTTAGTCAATAAATTTCCCAATGCATCTTTTTTTGAAAAACAGGATGAGTTTCAGCAAAATGCTTTATCTATTTTTACAAAAGACTGGTCAGAACTTAGAGCAATAAAACTTCATCTTAAAGGAACAGATTTTCAACTCAAAGTCTGGGAAAGTTTATTAACGATTCCTATGGGAAAACTGTCGACTTACGGAAATTTAGCCAGAGAAATCGGAAGTCCGAAAGCATCAAGAGCAGTGGGAACAGCAATTGGCAGTAATCCTGTTGCTTTTTTGATCCCTTGTCACAGAGTGATTCAGTCAACCGGAAAAATAGGAGGGTATATGTGGGGAAGCGACAGAAAACGAATGATGATTGGCTGGGAAAGTGCGAAAATTTATTCTGATAAGTTGATTTAGAAAAATTTGCAGTTTTTTTGTCATTCTGTAAGAATCTAAGTAATATCCTACACAAAAATTGGTGCTATTGCCAAATGAAAAATCTTTAACAGGTAATTAGTTTTAATATGAATAATCTATTCGACGACACACAAGATTTTCCCATCAATATTCTCCCGAAAGACGGAGTAACAGAATACTATGGAAAGATTTTTTCTGACGAAGAATGCGAAAAATATTACCAATATTTATTCAACCAAATTCCGTGGGAAAATGATGAAGCCGTGATTTTCGGAAAGCTTATTTATACCAAAAGAAAAGTGGCATGGTTTGGTGAAAAAGAATTTGAATATACGTATTCTAACCGCACGAAATATGCAAAACTATGGACTCCGGAATTACTGGAACTAAAACAAAAATGCGAAAAAGTTTCGGGTGAAAAATACAACTCATGCCTTCTCAATTTATATCATGACGGTAGCGAAGGAATGGCTTATCACAGTGATGCCGAAAAAGATCTGAAAAAACACGGAGCAATTGCTTCTCTTACTTTCGGAGCTGCAAGAAAATTCTCCTTTAAACACAAAGTATCAAAAGAAAGAATCGATATTCTGTTAGAAAACGGAAGTTTACTGGTCATGAAAGGGACAACTCAGGAAAACTGGCTTCATCGATTGCCACCCACAACAAAAGTGAAAACGCCAAGAGTTAATCTGACTTTCAGAACAATTGAAGAATAAGCCATATTTGGTTTGAATAAATCCAAAAGGTTTGGGAACTTATGCGCATAATCTGAAAATCGCTAATTTTACCTGATGAAAAAGATTTTTTTCCTTTTTGCGATAATAATTTCGGGTAGTGTATTCTCTCAACAGTCAACAATTTTCAAAATCAAAAAGTACAGAGTTGCTGAATTAAACGAAAAGATTCAGGAAACTTCAGGATTAAATATTTTCGACACAAAATTATACACTTTCAACGACAGCGGAAATACTCCAGAAATCTTTGAATTGGATCCCAAAACCGGTGAAATGGTCAGCAGTTTTAAAATCAATGCTGAAAATAAAGACTGGGAAGCTCTTACCAATGATGGAAAAAACTTCTACATTGGAGATTTTGGCAACAACGCAGGAACAAGAAAAGATCTGAAAATTTATCAGGTATCTTTTTCGGATAATGCTGTTCAGGACGATTCTATTAAGATTATTGCCTTTGAATATCCCGAACAAAACGATTTTTCCTCCAAAAATGGCTCAACTGATTTTGATGCGGAAGCCATGATTTATCTTAATGGTAAAATTCACCTCTTTACCAAAGAATGGTCTTCAAAAGCAACTTCTCATTATGTCATTGATCCCGAAACTTCAGGCAAGCAAAAAGCCATAAAACTTGAAGCTTTCAAAACCAATTTTTTGGTAACGGATGCTTCTTATTTCGATAAAAAGTTATATTTAATCGGCTATACAAAGAAAACCGAAGTTTTTCTGGAAATTTTTAATGAAACGAAGCAAGGAGTTTTTTTTAATGAAAATCCTAAGCGATATTTTCTAGGCAGTGCTTTGTCAATTGGTCAGATTGAAGGAGTTGCCGTGGACGAAAACGGAATCTATATTTCCGGAGAAAAATTCCGTTCCCCGCTCGGTGGCGAAAAGCAAAGTCTGTATTTTATTCCGAAAAATAAACTGAAATAGTGATTGATGAGTATGAAGCTCCGTAGGAGCGAACTGTTAATTAAATTTTTGCCACACTAATTTTGAGCATTAAACCGGACTTTCAAATTAATTTATGTTAAAATTGCCCGAAAACGATTATCTTTGTGGGAATTAATCAACAATCACCCATCATTCTTACTTCGTGGCAAACATTGTAGAAGAAATCAAACGACCCATCAATGAGGAAATGAAACTTTTCGAGGAGAAGTTTTACGAATCTATGCAGAGCAAAGTAGCTTTACTGGATAAAGTGACCCGTTTTATCGTTACGACAAAAGGGAAGCAGATGCGCCCGATGTTTGTGTTTCTATGTGCTAAACTCATTGGTGATGTTAATGAGAAAACCTATCGCGGAGCTTCGATGATTGAGCTGATTCACACGGCAACCTTGGTGCATGACGATGTGGTTGACGAAAGTTTTAAAAGGCGAAATTTCTTTTCTATCAATGCATTATGGAAAAATAAAATAGCCGTTTTAGTAGGTGATTTTCTGCTTTCAAAAGCGGTTTTACTGTCTACAGATCATAAAGATTACGATTTGCTTTCCGTGATTTCCAGAACAATCAGAGAAATGTCCGAAGGTGAGCTGCTTCAGTTGGAAAAAGCCAGAAAACTGGATATTACGGAAGAGGTTTATTACGAAATTATCCGACAGAAAACAGCTACTTTAATTGCTGCATGCTGCGAAATAGGAGCATTATCAAACGGAGCAGATGAAAGTCTGGCAAAAAAAATGATGGATTTCGGGACTTTTACCGGAATGGCATTCCAGATCAAAGATGATCTTTTTGATTATCTGAGTTCAAATGTTATCGGAAAACCTGTCGGAATTGACATCAAAGAACAGAAAATGACTTTGCCATTGATTCATACTTTGAAAACTGCCAATGAAACCGACCGGAAATATTATTTTAATACGATAAAACGTTACAACAACGATCAGAAAAGAGTAAAAGAGCTGATTGCTTTTGTGAAAAGTTCCGGAGGTCTGGATTATGCTATTAAAGTAATGAAAGATTTTCAGCAGAAAGCAAAAAATATTCTCGACGAATTTCCTGATTCCGAACCTAAAAAATCACTGAATCTGATGTTGGATTATGTGATCGAAAGGAAATTTTAGATTAAATAATTTTCATTGTCACGATAATAACTGCTAAAACTATGCAAAATAAAGCAGTTAAAAATAAATAATCCGCAATAGTTTCAAATCTGTTTCTGAGCTTGTCTTTAGCCGCGCGTATAGACAGAAAAGAGAAAAAGCAGCTGAATGCAAAAAGTAAGCATGCAATTCCTGCAAATTCATCCAGATGAGTACTGTAGCTGACTTTTGATATTTTGAGTGACGTGATAATCACCAGAGAAAATCCTAAAAGATTGCTGGATGCATTCAGAATATGACCCGATTTCTTTTCCATGTTACAATTTTATTCTAAGATAATCACAAAAATTTTTATTATCAAATTTTTAAAAAATATTATTGAAAATTAAAATTAATTTAAAAAGTGTATATTAGCAAAATACTTCAAAATAAAAAATATTTAATATTTGGCTATGCAGACAACCTATATTGAAACTCAGCAAATTTCCTTTCAGGACTTTAAAAATCAGATACTTGAAGATTATAAATTAGGAAGGATTTCTCGTGAAATGTCCTATTTGGGAAGAAGAGAAGTGCTTACCGGAAAGGCTAAATTTGGTATTTTCGGGGATGGTAAAGAGCTTCCGCAGCTTGCGATGGCAAAAGTTTTCAGAGATGGAGACTTCCGTTCGGGATATTACAGAGATCAGACTTTTGCATTGGCTGTAAATGCGTTATCTGTTGAAAGTTTCTTTGCGCAGCTGTATGCAGATACAAGTGTGGAAAGAGAACCTGCTTCAGCAGGAAGACAGATGAACGGTCACTTTGCCACAAGAAGTTTAAATGAGGACGGAAGCTGGAAAGATCTAACGGCTCAAAAGAATATTTCATCAGATATTTCTCCTACTGCAGGGCAAATGCCAAGATTGTTAGGTTTAGCTCAGGCGTCAAAAATATATAAAACCGTAAAATTTGACGGTTCCGAGAAGTTTTCAAAAGACGGTAATGAGATTGCTTTCGGAACCATTGGTGATGCTTCTACCGCAGAAGGTCATTTCTGGGAAACACTCAATGCGGCATGTGCGCTTCAGGTTCCGATGATTGTTTCTATCTGGGATGATGGTTACGGAATTTCGGTTCCGACAATGAAGCAGAGAGCGAAAGCAGATATTTCTGAAATGTTAATTGGTTTCCAGAGAAAAGAAGGTGAATTTCAGGGATGTGAAATTATTCAGGTAAAAGCTTGGGATTATCCGTCTTTATTGGATGCTTATGCAAAGGCAGAGCAGTTTGCAAGAGTAGAAAGTGTTCCGGTAGTAGTACACGTAATTGAAGTGACACAGCCTCAGGGTCACTCTACATCCGGTTCTCACGAAAGATATAAAAACGAAGAGCGATTAGCTTGGGAATCTCAGTTTGACGGATTATTGAAATTTAAAGAATGGATATTAAATTATTCCATCGAAATTGACGGCAAAGAAGAGGTTTTAGCAACTGCCGACGAATTGGATGCGATTGATGAGGAAGCTAAAAGAACAGTGAAAGCCGGGCAAAAGCAGGCTTGGGAAAGCTACCAGAAAACAATTACTGACTTAATGAGTTCAGTTTTGCCTTTAGTTGAAAATCTTAAAGGTCAGAATACTGAGATTGAAAATTATATCAATCAGTTTAATAAGTTGGTTTCAAAAGCTAAAAAAGACGTTTTCCATTTGGTGAGAACATCTTTACTGGCAACAAGAGGAACAAATTCTGCGGAAAGAAACCAACTGATGCAGAAGTACAACGAGATTTTTGAAGTTGAAAAAGATAATTATTCTTCTCATTTATATTCTCAATCTCAGTGGAAAGCTGAAAATGTGAAAGAAATAAAACCTGTTTTCTCAGATAATTCTGAAACAGTGGATGGTAGAGTAGTTATCAGAAATAATTTTGATAAAATTTTCGAGAAATATCCAGAAACTTTGGTATTTGGTGAAGATGCCGGAAATATCGGTGATGTAAACCAGGGACTGGAAGGAATGCAGGAAAAATATGGTGAAATCCGTGTTACAGATACAGGAATTCGTGAAGCGACCATTCTAGGACAGGGAATCGGAATGGCAATGAGAGGTTTAAGACCAATCGCTGAAATCCAGTATCTTGATTATATTTTATATTGTTTACAGGGAATGAGCGATGATTTGGCAACCGTTCAGTACAGAACAAAAGGTGGTCAGAAAGCTCCTGTAATCATCAGAACAAGAGGACACAGATTAGAAGGTGTTTGGCATTCTGGTTCGCCAATGGCGGGAATTCTGAATCTTTCTAAAGGGATCTTGGTATTAGTTCCGAGAAACTTAACCAAAGCTGCCGGATTCTATAATACAATGCTTCAAAGTGATGATCCGGCTGTAATTGTAGAATGTCTGAATGGGTATAGATTAAAGGAAAAGCAGCCTGATAACTTGGGTGAATTCACTGTTCCGGTTGGAAAAATAGAAGTGACAAAAGAAGGAAATGATGTTACGTTGGTAACTTATGGTTCAACCTGGAGAATTGTGATGGAAGCAGCTGAACAATTACAGAATTTGGGTATTTCTGCGGAAGTGATTGATGTTCAGTCATTAATTCCATTTGATTTAACGCATGAAATTGCTGAATCTGTAAAGAAAACCAACAGACTGGTTGTCATTGATGAAGATGTGGAAGGCGGAACTTCAGCGTTTATTCTTCAGCAGATTTTAGAAAAACAAAAAGCTTTCAGATTCTTAGATTCTGATCCGTTAACGATTTCTGCAAACGACCACAGACCAGCTTATGCAAGTGACGGAGACTATTTCTCTAAACCTTCTGCAGATGATATGGTTGAGAAAATCTATGCGATGTTTAACGAAACAAATCCTCAAAAATATCCTGCGATATTTTAAGAAGAATTTAAAATAAATTTAGAAACCGCTTTCTATTGGAAGCGGTTTTTATATTTTTGTTAAGCTTTAATCAAATGAAAAATAAGTTTTTAATTTTAATAATTCTATTGTTAGTAAGTTGTCAGGATAAGAAAGAAATCTTTTCAGCTGACCGAGAAGCTCCATTAGGCTGGATATATTTGAAAATTTACAATGATGAAAGTTTTGAATTCATATCAAGAGGAATGATGGGAGAAAGTGACGTATATTCGGGAAAGTATAAAATGATGAATGACACAATTGATTTTAAATACGAAAATAAAATTCCTGCAGCGGGATCGAAAGCTGTTATAAGAGATGGGTTTTTATATTATTTAAACGGAGAATATCCGGAAACACTTAACATTAAATTAAACCAGCTAAAAACAAAAAATGATGAACAGTAAAATTCGTTCTGTTTTATTTGCCTGTCTCGGATTACTTTTCGGGATGTCTGTGATGTTTGTCTACAATAATTTCTTTGCAGAAAAAGACATCAAAAACAATAAAACAAATAAAATACAACATGATAAGCCATTTGAAAATAAGCAAACTAAAAGCTCGGGCGGTTCTAACCATAATATTGATGCTCTAACTGAAGAAAACACAGTTATTTCTTACGTAAAACAAAACCATCATCTTCCCGATTATTACATTGCCAAATCAAAAGCTAAACAACAGGGCTGGATTCCTTCTCAGGGAAATTTGTGCGAAGTTTTACCAGGGAAAGCGATTGGCGGAGATTATTTTGGAAATCGTGAAGGAAAACTTCCTAAAGGAGAAAAATATTTCGAGGCGGATGTAAACTACAACTGTGGAAACCGAAATGCAGACCGTATTGTTTTCACTGTAAACGGCGATGTTTATTTAACGAAAGATCATTACAGGAGTTTTGAAAAGAAATAGTAATAAATAGGGCATAAACGCTTAATTTTGCAAAAATAATTTGATTAATGAATACAGTATATATCGACTTTACAGAAATAGGAGATGATGAAGATTTTTATACTCAGCTTAAAGAGAAAATAAAACTTCCTGATCATTTCGGAGATAATTTGGATGCGCTTGCTGATGTGATTACTGGTGAACTGGAAATGCCACTGCATCTTGAATTCGTTAATATGAGCGTAGATCAGTTGGAAAATTTTGATGATTTTCTCACAACCCTGGAAGATCTGGAAGATGAAACGGAAGGCTTTTCTTTTTCGTATTATCTTGAGCAGTATGAAGATAAAGATGAAGATGAAGATGAAGATGAAGATGAAACCGAATAAAAAATCCCGCAAAATTTTGCGGGATTAATTGTATATACATTCTCACTATTTTCCTAAAACTTCCATTAAAGGCTGTCCTACATTTCCGCTTGGATTTTCAATTCTTAAAAACTGAGCAAGAGTAGGAGCAATATCTGTCATATAATGAGGCGCATTGCTTTCGCCATATGAAATATTCCAACCCATAAAAATAAGCGGAATATGAGCGTCGTAGGAGTTCCAGACACTATGTGTAGTTCCTTTTTTGGCATAATTCGGAAGCATTCCGTCATGTGAAATAATCTGAATGTCACCGCTTCTCTGCCAATTGTAGCCGTTGATCACTCTTGATTTAATCGGTTCAGGAATTGGTGCAGAACCCACTTCTTTCAAATCTACCGCATACAAAACACGGGGATCCTTATTTAGATTTTCAATGATGCTTTTTTTGATGGCAGCTTCGTCAAGCTTTTTTTCTTTGATAAGTTCATGATTCAGATAAATCTGGTAATTATCAATTCCTAAAATCAGTTTGCTTGCTGCATATTTAGCTTCCAGCTCTGTTCCGAGGTTTTTTTCCAGCCCGTCATCAAAAAAGCCTGTCATCATTTTATTTTCTTTCATATAACCTTCAGCGTGAGCTCCACCATGATCAGCAGAAAGGAAAATGAGGTAATTTCCTTCTCCTACTTTTTTGTCGAGCAGTTTAAAGAAATTTGCCAGCTCAATATCAAGACGAAGATAAGTATCTTCCACTTCAATTGCATTAGGTCCAAACGAGTGTCCTACATAATCTGTAGAAGCAATATTAATGGCAAGAAAATCGGTTATTGAATCTTCTCCAAGCTGATAACCGTCAATGGCGGCTTCCGCAAATCTTAACGTGTAGGAATTTCCAAAAGGAGTCGTCCTTAAAACGCCTTTATTTTCAGCATAATCTTTTGCCAGATTAGAATAGGGAAAAACAGGTTTTTCTGCCTTTCCAACAGGTCTTTCCCAAGGGACATCATCTCTTGTACTTTCTGTATATTGGTCAATGGGAAGAAGGGTATTCCATCCGTTGGCAACAAGTTTTTCTGCTATTTTTTTGTCATTAAATTTGTTTACCCAATCCGGAAGACTGTTCATATAATACGAACTTGTCACAAAATTTCCGGTATTTTCATCAAACCAGAAAGCTCCTGTAGGATTGTGTCCTGCCGGTAAAATTGAAGCTCGGTCTTTCAGGGAAACGCCTACTACTTTAGACTGGAAATTGCTTGCTATTCTCAATTGATCGGTAATGGTAGTGCTCCAGAGATTTTTTGGAGAATGTCCGCCAACCTTCTGGCTGTTGGTTCCCACTCCTTTTACATCAGCATCTTCGGTACAGTAGATATTTTTGCCTGTTTGTTTGTCCGTCCAGTCATTTCCCGCAATTCCATGGATTGAAGGTACAGAACCTGTATAGATAGAAGTGTGGCCAATTGCTGTAACCGTCGGAACGTAAGGAATCATTACATTGTTGAAGGAAAAACCTTTATTAAGAAGCCTTTTGAAGCCGTCATTTCCGTATTTATCATAATATCTGTACAAATAGTCCCATCGCATTTGGTCGATAACGAGACCCACAACCAATCTCGGTCTTTCTACCTGTGGTTTTTTATTTTTCTGAGCACTGACATTCGCTGCCGATAAAAATATTACCGCAGCAATGGTAATTTTCCTTAACATTAAAATAACTTTTGAGACCACAAATGTAAAGGTTTTGAAATTTTTATGGGTGAAATTTTGGTTAAATTAAATTCATATACACAAGAAAATAGTTTTAATGGTGAGATTGAATATATTTGCATTCCAATATAATTCAAAAAAATGTTTTCAAAAATAGTTGTACACAGAGTAGGAAATAAAATTAACGGAGAGTCTCTTATTCTTTCGCAGGAAGAGCTTCAGCTGGATGAAGGAACGACAGAAATGCTTGAGAATTATTTTTTAGGTTCATTCAAAACAGAAGAAACGTATCAGTTTTACAGCGATACCTATCTGGTTAATAATCCTGTTTTCAGTTCGGTTTCTGAAATTTTTGAAGATAAGTCTAAGTTTTTGTGGGAATCTGAGAACATCGCCAAACATCTTTTTGATGCCGCAGAAAATCCAAGAGTTCAGGGTGGTGAGCTGTTTATCGTTTTTTTTGAAGATGAAAGGGAAGGAACCGAAAAAGTAGACAAAATAGGAATCTTTAAAACTGAAAAAAGAGAATCTTTCCTGAAAATCTTTCCTCAGAACGAATCTTTTGAAATCGAAAAAGATCAGGGGATCAGTCTTTCTAAAATTGATAAAGCAGCCTTAATTTACAACAACAATAAAGAAAGCGGCTATGTACTTTCGGTAGTTGATAATCATAAAAACGGTGATATGTATTACTGGTTTGAAGATTTTCTAAAGGTAAAACAACGTGACGACGAATATTTTCATACACAGGAAGCCTTGATGGTGTATAAAGATTATATTACCAAACAGCTTCCGCAGGAATTTGAGGTTTCTAAAGCGGATCAGGCAGACTTTCTGAATAAATCTATTCAATTCTTTAAGGAAAAAGAAGAATTTAAGCTGGATGATTTTACAAGTGAAGTTTTGGGTGACGAGCATGTCATCGAAAGTTTTAACAATTTTAAAACAGATTACGAACAGGATATGCAGATCAATATTGCCGAAGAATTTCCGATCAGCGAAGCTGCTGTAAAAAAAACACAGAGACACTTTAAAAGTATTATTAAATTAGATAAAAATTTTCATATTTACATTCACGGCGACCGAAAGATGATCGAACAGGGACAGGATGAAAAAGGAAAGTATTATATGCTTTATTTTGAGAAGGAGGTTTAAAGCCACGTATTATATACGATATAAAAAGAAACAGGACTCATTTAAGTCCTGTCTTTTTTTCTAATTCAGCAATTTTATTTTTCAGATCTTCGTTTTCTTTCTTGAGAATATTTATATACTCTTGTTGGTTTTCTAACAAAAACTCAGGTACGTTACAGTAAATATTGTTACTACCAATATAACTATTTTTTATATCTGTAACATTTTCAAAGCTTTGACTGATACCATTATCTTTCTCAGATTCTTTAATGTCTTCTATTTCCATGTCTAATAATTTTGCCATTCGTTCCCATTCATCATCTCTGATTCCTATTTCTCCCTTTTCCTTACGAAGGTAATGAGATTGACTAATATTCAAATGCTTTGCCATATCTTGTTGGGAGAATTTTTTATCTTTTCTAGCTTTTATTAATTTTTCTTTTACCATTCCGTGAATTTTTACAAATATAATATAAATTAAAAATTATCCAAAATTATTCTGAATTATGTGAATAAATTTGGATAATTTTTATTTGTAGAATTATATTTAGAACTATAGTTTTGTAACAAGTTTTTCGAAAAACACAAAAATATAAAATTAAATTTAAACAAATGAAAAAAATCATTTTATTGGCAGCCTTTGGAGTTGCTGGATTAGTAAGTGCTAAAAGTAATGAAAAAAAAGAGACAAAAAATGCTAAAGTAAAGACTATCTTTGTAGAAAGTAAGTGTAATAAAAAGCAACATATTTTAAAATATTATAATCCAATAAGATTAGAATCGTCGTGCGGATATGTTGAGTTTATTACTCTAACTCCAGAAGATCATCCTTCTTGTTTATTAGTGGAATTAGCTCACATGGAAGAATTTTGTTATGCATCTGTAGATGGAGAGTGGTTAGTTTAAAAAAAGCAAAAATGAAAATAGTTAATATCTTTTTACTGTTTATCCCAATCGTATTTTTTTGTCAATCTCAAAAAAATCCATCAGATTTGATAGTCAAATATAGTTATGAATCTGTAAAAGATACAACACAAATCGATAATAAAAATAGCGAAATTATGGTTTTGGCTATGAATAGAACTTCTTCTATTTATTATAGTGATAAGTATCAACAAGCTTTGGATTTAATGAAGAAAAAAATGGAGATGGCTCTAAGCTCAAATACAACTGTTGAGGTAAATGGAAAAGATTTTTCTATGCCTAAAGTTAAACATTCTGTTTTTCGATTAAATAGCGATATTTTTGTTTCTACTCAATTGGGAAGAGATCTGTTTACATTTAAATCAAATTTTCTAAAGTGGAATGTTGATTTTATTGAATCAATAGATATTTTGGGATATAAATGTAACAAGGCTATTATAATTTTTAATGGTAGACTATATACAGCTTGGTATACTAAAGAAATTCCTTTTTTTGAAGGACCTTATAGATTTAAAGGATTACCTGGTTTGATTTTACATATAGAAGATGAAAAAGGCTTTGACAAATTTAAAGCTGTTTCAATCGAAAAGAGCCAAATCGAAATAGCTCAATTACAAAAAGGTATACCTGTTTCAAGGGAAGAGTATATTAAGAAAAGAGAAGAATATAAACAAAATCCTTTTCCAGAAAAAAATCTTACTCCTCAACAGCGAAATCAAATAATTGAAAATCAAAAAAAAGTTAATAATACTTTAGAAAGATAACCATTATAAGTTTAAGTAACCAGAATAGTAATATTCTGGTTTTTTATATTTTATTAACTTTAAACTTTTTGCAAATTCTATCTTAATAAGTAAATTTGAAAAAAATCAATTTGAAACCAACCATTTCCATTATCGTCGCTATATTCAACAGAAAAGATGAACTTTTTGAGCTGCTGAATTCTCTAATCTCACAAACGGACAAAGATTTTGAAATCATTATCGTGGATGATGGCTCATTGGTTGATCTGAAACCTATAATTAAAAATTTTGAAGAGTTTTTAAACATTAAATATTTCAGAAAAGATAACTCAGGACCCGGTTTATCAAGAAATTACGGTGCTAAAAGAGCTTCCAGCGAATGGCTTGTGTTTGTAGACAGTGACGTGATTGTAGAGAAAGACTATATTGAAAATATTAAAAAAAATATAGAAAATATTCCATGTGATGCTTTTGGAGGAGCAGATAAAGCACATAAAGGTTTTAATCTGATGCAGAAAGCTATTTCATATTCTATGACTTCGGTTTTTACCACAGGAGGGATTAGGGGAAGTAAAAAATCTGTATCCAGATTTCAGCCAAGAAGCTTTAATATGGGGGTTAAAAAAGAAGTTTTTGAAAAAGTAGGAGGTTTCTCAGAAATGAGAATAGGCGAGGATCCCGATCTGTCAATGACACTTTGGGAAAATGGCTTTACTACTGCATTTTTTGATGATATTGCAGTATACCATAAAAGAAGAGTAGATTTTGGAAGATTTTCAAAGCAGGTATATCAGTTTGGCTGTGCAAGACCCATTCTTAACCAGCGTCATCCGGATTATGTGAAGATTTCTTTTGCTTTTCCAAGTCTTTTTCTGTTAGGATACATTTTAGGATTTATTGAATATTTTGTTTTAAAAAAAGGAATCATACTGGCATTTTATGGTTTTTATACTTTCGTGATCTGCATTCATGCTATGATGGTTACCAGGAATATTGCCATCGGAGCAATGGCAGTAATGTCTACTTATGTTCAGATGTTTTCTTACGGATATGGATTTTTAAAATCCTGGATTTTATTGAATATTTTCAGAAAGAAACCCGAAGACGCTTTTCCTACACATTTTCATAAGGATTAGATAGATTTGTCATTGAACTAAAATAAAAAGCTCATTCTAAAAAAACAATAAAAGCTGCCTTTAAGACAGCTTTTATCAATAAATAATTAGAATATGGATGATGTTTCATGTTTGAGAACGCCTGTTTTCAGCATGCATTCTTTCATTTTTTCATAAGTGCGGTGTATGTCGTGATCCAAACCTATAGAGAATCGGATGAGTCCGTCAGAGATTCCCATCGCCTCTCTTTCTTCTTCAGGAATTTCAGAAGAAGTAGAACTTCCGGAACAGGAGAATAATGTTTTATAAAATCCTAAGCTTACCGCCAGATACCCCAGGTTTTCTTTCTGCATCAGCTCCATCAGCTCATTGGCTTTATCGGTGGTTCCTGCATCCAAAGTTAAAAGTCCTCCAAAACCGTATTCTTCATGCATCATACTTTTCATCAGGTCATGGTTTTTATGGGATTTTAATCCCGGATATGAAACCTTCAGACCATCTTCTTCAAATTTTTGAGCAAGATATAAAGCATTATGGCTGTGCTGCTTCATTCTAATATGAAGTGTTCTCAGGTTTTTAAGAATACTTGCCGAGCGAAAGCTGTCCATGGTTGGTCCCAAAAGCATACAGGCTCCGTTGTTTACATTTTTTGTGTCGTCTATAAACTGCTGGCTTCCACAATAAACACCGCCTACAGTATCGCTGCTTCCGTTGATGAATTTCGTTAAAGAATGAATAACAATATCTGCTCCCAAAAGAGTAGGAGAAATAGAAAGCGGTGAAAAAGTATTGTCAACAATCAGTTTAAGATTATGCTTTTTACAGATTTCCGAAAGCTTTCTAAGGTCTGCCACTTCAAGAAGCGGGTTGCTTACACTTTCGCAGTAGATTATTTTGGTATTAGGCTGAATTGCATTTTCGATAGACTCAAAATTCCCGATGTCAACAAAGCTGGTTTCTATCTGGAAAGGAGGAAGAAAATTTTTCATAAAAGCATATGTTCCTCCGTAAATCGTTCTGCTGGAAATAATATGATCTCTGCTTTTGCAGATCTGCATGAGTACAGAAGTAATGGCTCCCATTCCCGAAGCAGTAACATTGGCTGCTTCCGTATTTTCCATTTTTGCCAAAGCTTGTGCAAGATAAAGATTCATCGGGGATGAATGGCGGGAATAAAGGTAGCATCCTTCTGCATTACCTTCAAATGTATCAAACATGGTTTTTGCTGAAAGAAAAGTATAAGTAGAGCTGTCTGAAATAGACGGATTTACTCCTCCAAATTCACCAAAATACTGAAGATCCTGAATTTCGTTGGCTGCATTAAATTGATCCATATTTTTTTGTTTAAAAATGGCTCATTTCAATCTTTTAAACAATCATTTTTAAAATATTCAGAAAATAAATCTGATAATTTTGTTTTTGGTAGAAATAAAGTTTATTATATTTGAATAATTATTCAACACATAAAATTTTTTTCTATGAATTTTGATGAAACTGATAAAAAATTGCTTCAGTTTTTGCAAAAAGATGGTAAACAGACTACTAAAGAACTCTCCCATAAGCTTAATCTTTCGGTGACAGCGGTTTATGAACGCATCAAAAAACTGGAAAATTCCGGTGTGATTTCTAAATATGTTGCTTTGGTAGACAAGACTAAAATTGACCGCAAATTTCTGGTTCTTTGTCATGTAAGGCTTACTCAGCATAAAAAAGATTTTGTAATGCAGTTTGAGCGTGAAATAATGGATCTTCCTGAAGTTACTGAATGTTTTCATGTAAGCGGAGATTATGATTACATTCTTAAAATCTGTGTAAAAGATATGGAAGATTACCGCAATTTTATGCTTACAAAACTGACTGCATTGCAGCATATTGCCAGTACACACAGTGCATTCACAATTTCTGAGGTGAAAAATACGACTGAGATTGTGGTGTAATCATAACATGTTTTTTTATTAAAACGCAATCAGATATTTTCCGATTAGGAAGAAAAAAGAGAAAGTCAAAATTTAGAATCATTAAGAAATTCAATTTAAAACAATAAAAAACTCCCAGAAATTCTGAGAGTTATATTGATAGAGTTTTAGTAGATTACTTTCCGAACATTCCGCCCATTCCCGGCATATTTGGCATTTTGCTCATCATCTGCATCATCTGTTTGCCTTGCGGTCCCTGCATCATTTTCATCATTTTCCCCATTTGGTCAAACTGTTTCATGAGCTGATTTACATCTTCAATTTTTCTTCCTGCACCTTTGGCAATCCTGTTTTTTCTTTGAGTATTGATAATAGAAGGTTTTCTTCTTTCTTCAGGAGTCATAGAATAGATGATCGCTTCAATATGCTTAAACGCATCATCGCTGATCTCAACATCTTTGATGGCTTTTCCAACTCCAGGAATCATTCCCATCAAATCTTTCATATTACCCATTTTCTTGATCTGATTGATCTGTTTTAAGAAATCATCAAAACCAAACTCGTTTTTAGCAATTTTTTTGTGAAGTTTTTTGGCTTCCTCTTCATCGAACTGTTCCTGAGCTCTTTCTACTAAGGAAACAACGTCTCCCATTCCCAAAATTCTGTCTGCCATCCTTTCCGGATAGAAAAGATCTAAGGCTTCCATTTTTTCCCCTGTGGAAATGAATTTGATAGGCTTTTCAACTACAGAGCGAATCGTTAAAGCAGCTCCACCACGTGTATCACCGTCTAATTTAGTTAAAACAACTCCGTCAAAATTCAAAGTATCGTTGAATGCTTTTGCAGTATTCACCGCATCCTGACCCGTCATTGAATCAACAACAAACAAAGTTTCGTTAGGAGTAATCGTTGAATGAACAGTTTTGATTTCCTTCATCATCTGCTCATCAATTGCCAAACGACCTGCTGTATCGACGATTACAATATCGTGACCATTAGATTTAGCAAAATTAATTGCGTTTTGCGAAATTACTGAAGGATCCATATTGCCTTCTTCAGTGTAAACAGGAACTCCCGTCTGTCCACCCAAAACTTTCAGCTGATCAATTGCTGCAGGACGGTATACATCACACGCAACCAATAAAGGTTTTTTATTTCTTTTCGTTTTAAGATAATTGGCAAGCTTTCCTGAAAACGTAGTTTTACCCGAACCCTGAAGACCAGCAATAAGAATTACAGACGGTTTTCCTGAAAGATTAATTCCTTCCTGAGAACCTCCCATTAAATCTACCAACTCGTCATGAACGATTTTTGTCATCAGCTGTCCCGGAGTAAGCGAAGTGAGAACGTTTTGTCCTAAAGCTTTATCCTGAACTCTTTTGGTAAGATCTTTTGCTACTTTATAATTAACATCGGCATCTACCAATGCTCTGCGGATTTCTTTTACGGTTTCCGCCACGTTGATTTCCGTAATCTTTCCTCGTCCGGAAATATTATGAAGCGCCTTGTCTAATTTATCCTGTAAACTATTAAACATATTAATTGTAAATTATAGTTGGCAAAAATAAGGAATTTTTAATTAAATGAATAGGATATACCCACACATTTCTTTTGATTACCGATTATAATTTTATTTTTGCAGAATGAATTTTTCGGCGGCTTTTATTATAATATTCCTAATTGTAGTACTGAATATCCTTATATATATGGTATTTAAAAAATTTCTGTACAAAAAATCTGACGCGGCAATGAGATTTTTAGTGATCAATATTGCAAAAGATATTTTATGGCTGGGATTTTCATTGTTTATCATTGATAAAACGAAAGCGAATTTTCTGTTTCTTGTGATTTGTTTTCTGGTAAGTTCTTTCTATATATATTACCTGGTAATAAGGGCTATTAACAAATCCTGATTTTTTTGATGATAAAAATCAATTTTTAATATTGGTAAAGTTTAATAAAAACGATATATTTGCACACGATTAAAAAAGAGATATGAACAGAAAAATTTCTTCCCTATTTTTCGCATTTTTATTTGTGTTTTTCAGTGGTTTTGCTGCTGCTCAGCACGAATCTGAGGGCGAAAAACTAGCTGAAAAGGTAGAGCATGCAGAAGGAGACAAGCCTTTCAATGCTACAAAAATGATCATGGAACACATCGGTGATTCAAACGAATGGCATTTATGGACTACTAAAGATGATAACGGTGTAGAGCATCACGTTTCTGTTCCTCTTCCTATCATTATTAAAGATAACGCAGGGTGGCACACTTTTCTTTCTAGAGATATTGCTCATGGTCAGGAAAAGGATGGTTATACGATGCACCACGGGAAAGTAACTTCTACCAAAGGAATTCAGGAAGCAAGACTTTTTGGTTTAATTGGAGGGAAGCAAAATGCAGCAGATTCTTATTTTGATCTTTCAATTACTAAAAACACAGCTTCAATGCTTCTTTCGGTAATTTTCATGGCAGTGATTTTTATTGGGATGGCAAGAAACTATAAAAAATCTCAGTTACCTAAAGGTGCAGGTAAATTGATGGAGCCTGTAATTGTATTTATCAGAGATGAAGTGGCTATTCCAAACATCGGATCAGTGAAATATAAAAGATATATGCCTTATTTATTGACTGCATTTTTCTTTATCTGGTTCAACAACCTTTTCGGATTGATTCCTTTCTTTCCTTTCGGAGCAAACTTAACCGGAAATATTGCTATTACAGCAGTTTTGGCAATCATTACATTATTAATTACAGTTTTTAGTGCCAATAAAGATTACTGGAAACATATTTTTATGCCACCGGTGCCTTTGTTATTATATCCGATTATGATTCCCATCGAAATCATCGGGATCTTCACAAAACCTTTTGCATTAATGATGCGACTTTTTGCCAACGTAACGGCGGGGCACATCATGATTTTAGCAATTATCTCATTGATTTTCATCTTTAAATCCCCATTGTTAGGATTTGCATCTGTACCTTTGGCGCTATTCGTTTCAGTATTGGAATTGTTGGTTGCTGCTTTACAAGCTTATATTTTTACAGTACTTTCTGCGTTATTTATCGGAATTGCTGTGGCAGAGCACGCTCATGAAGAACATGCTCATTAATTAGAAAAAAAGAAATAATTTTAACTAAATAATTTATTTATTATGGACATTTCAACAGGAACAGGATTAGTTTACGTAGGTATTGGTTTAGCAGTACTTGGAGTAGGTATGGGTATCGGTAAAATCGGTGGACACGCTATGGACGCAATCGCTAGACAGCCAGAACAAGCTGGTAAGATTCAAGGGGCAATGCTTATTGCTGCAGGTCTTATCGAAGGTGCTGGTCTTATCGCAATTATCTTTGGTGCTTTTATCAAGTAATCTATCCTTAAAAAATATTCTCAGCAGTCATGCGGTTGGCATCTGCTGAGAATTTTAAAATGATCCATTAAATAACATTTAAAAAGAACTTACAGATATGGGAATTATAGAACCTGGAATTGGACTTTTGTTTTGGATGACGCTTACCTTTGTTATCCTGTTGTTTCTTTTGGCTAAATTTGCATGGAAGCCAATTGTAAATGCAGTAAATGACAGAGAAACTTCTATCGTTGATGCATTGAATCAGGCTAAACTGGCTAAAAAAGAAATGGAAGATCTTAAGTCTGACAATGAAAGAATCATGCGTGAGGCTAAGATCGAAAGAGATGCTATCCTTAAAGAGGCAAGAGAAATTAAAGACAAAATTGTAGGAGAAGCTAAAGATATCGCAAAAGTAGAGGCTGATAAATTAATTGAAGCTGCAAAACAAACTATTGAAGCAGAGAAAAATGCTGCAATGGCAGATATCAAAACTCAAATTGGTGCTTTGTCTGTAAATATAGCAGAATCTATTTTGAAGCAAAAGCTTGAAAATAATGAAGCTCAAAATGAATTAGTTCAAAATTATTTAAACAAATCAAACCTTAACTAATAATGCTTACATCTAAAGTAGCTAAAAGATACGCACAAGGTTTACTTGATTTCACCAACGAATCAGGTCAAACGGCTACTGTATTTTCTGATATGAAAGATGTAGTAAAGTTGATGAACGAATCTCCGGATTTGAACAAATTCTTTCTTACACCTTACATAGATTCTAAGAAAAAAGTAGAAGTAGCAAAAGAAATTTTCAAAAGTCTTTCAGTTTCTTCACAAAACCTGATTACTTTGGTAATCAGACAGGGACGTGAAAGCCATCTGAAAAATATTGCACAGCAGTTTATCAACAAAGTTGAGGATATCAACGGAGTGCAGAGAGTAACACTTACTACTGCAACAGAATTATCTCAATCAAATATTGAACAGATTTTGAGATCTACCAATCTTGTGAATACAAGTGCTAATTTTGACCTTAATGTAATTGTAAAACCTGAAATTTTAGGGGGCTATATATTAAGAGTAGGAGATCAGCAGGTAGATGCATCTGTAAAATCAAAATTGAACAAGATTAAAAAAGACTTTCAGTTAAATTAAGAAAAAAACCATACAATGGCAGAAATAAATCCGGCAGAAGTATCTGCGATCTTAAAACAGCAATTGGCCAATTTCGATACTCAATCAAATGTTGAGGAAGTAGGTACAGTTCTTACCATCGGTGATGGTATTGCTCGTGTTTACGGGTTAGAACACGTACAATACGGAGAATTGGTAAAATTTTCAAGTGATGTAGAAGGTATCGTACTAAACCTTGAAGAAGACAACGTAGGTGTTGCTCTTTTAGGAGAAAGTAAATCTGTAAAAGAAGGTGATACCGTAAGAAGAACAAACAGAATTTCTTCTATCAAAGTAGGAGAAGGGATGTTGGGTAGAGTAGTAGATACTCTTGGTAACCCTATCGACGGTAAAGGTCCTATCACCGGAGAATTATATGAAATGCCATTGGAAAGAAAAGCTCCCGGAGTTATTTACAGACAGCCGGTAACAGAGCCTTTACAGTCAGGTATCGTAGCAATTGATTCTATGATTCCTGTAGGAAGAGGGCAAAGAGAGCTTATCATTGGTGACAGACAGACTGGTAAAACTACGGTTGCTATTGATACGATCATTAACCAGAAAGAATTTTATGACGCTGGTCAGCCAGTATATTGTATCTATGTAGCAATCGGTCAGAAAGCTTCTACAGTTGCACAGATTGTAAAAACTTTATCTGATAAAGGTGCTTTAGCATATACTGTAATCGTTGCAGCAAACGCTTCAGATCCAGTTCCAATGCAGGTATATTCTGCAATGGCAGGAGCATCTATCGGAGAATATTTCAGAGATACCGGAAGACCTGCTCTAATTGTTTATGATGATTTATCTAAACAGGCAGTTGCTTACCGTGAGCTTTCTTTACTTTTAAGAAGACCACCAGGTCGTGAGGCTTATCCTGGGGACGTTTTCTATCTTCACTCAAGATTGTTGGAAAGAGCTGCGAAAGTAATTGCTGATGATAATATTGCAAGACAGATGAACGATTTACCTGAGTCTTTAAGACCAATCGTAAAAGGTGGTGGTTCATTAACGGCACTTCCTATTATCGAAACCCAAGCTGGTGACGTTTCTGCGTATATTCCAACTAACGTAATCTCTATTACAGACGGACAGATCTTCTTGGAGTCTGATCTATTCAACTCAGGGGTGCGTCCTGCAATCAACGTAGGTATCTCTGTATCAAGGGTAGGAGGTAATGCTCAGATCAAATCAATGAAAAAGGTTTCTGGTACGCTTAAATTAGATCAGGCTCAATATAAGGAATTAGAAGCATTTGCTAAATTCGGTTCAGATCTTGACGCCTCTACTTTAGCAGTAATTTCTAAAGGTGAAAGAAACGTGGAATTACTTAAACAGCCAGTAAACTCTCCGCTTCCTGTAGACAGCCAGGTAGCAATGATTTACGCAGGAACAGAAAACTTAATGAGAAATGTTCCTATCAGAAAAGTAAAAGAATTCCAACACGAATACATTGAATTCTTAAGATCTAAGCATCCGGACACTATGGCTGCTATCAAAGCAGGTAAAATAGACAACGATATTACTGGTGTCCTTAAACAGGCTGCTCAGGATATAGCATCTAAATATAACTAAAAATTAGTTGATGGTTTTTGGTTGGTAGTTGACAGGATTTTCTAAAACTAGCAACCAACAACCAACAACCAACAGCTACCCAAATATGGCAAACTTAAAAGAAATACGAGGAAGAATCAGCTCAATTTCATCTACGATGCAAATTACCCGTGCTATGAAAATGGTTTCTGCTGCGAAACTTAAAAAAGCTCAGGATGCTATCGTAATGTTGAGACCTTATTCTGAAAAACTTCAGGAGATTATCCAGAATGTAAATTCTAGTTCAGATCCGGATCAGGTTTCTGTTTATGCTCAGAAAAGAGAAGTAAAAAGGGTGCTTTTTATTGCTGTAACTTCAAACAGAGGTTTGGCAGGTGCTTTCAACTCATCTGTTGTAAAAGAGCTAAATAATCAGTTTCAGAATAATTCTCAGTATGATGTTGAAATTCTTACAATTGGTAAAAAAGTTTACGATGCGGTAAGAAAGAGCCGTTCTGTTTTTTCCAATGAAAGTTCTGTTTTTGATAATTTAAGTTTTGATAGAGTTTCTAACATTACAGAAGGGGTAATGTCTAGCTTTAGAGAAGGAAAGTTTGATGAAGTTTATTTAATTTATAATAAATTCATCAATGCTGCTACTCAGGAAGTAATTACAGAACAGCTTCTTCCAATTTCTATGGCTGAAACAGAAGAAAATCATGTTGAAACAGATTATATCTTTGAACCAAACAGAAATGAAATTCTTGATAACCTCATTCCGAAATCTATTAAAACTCAGGTTTTCAAGGCAGTACTTGATTCAGTAGCATCTGAGCATGGGGCGAGAATGACAGCAATGCATAAAGCAACAGATAATGCACAGGCTCTGAAAAATGACCTGGTAATTTTCTATAATAAAGCAAGACAGGCAGCAATTACTAACGAAATTTTAGAAATCGTTTCAGGGGCAGAAGCACTGAAAAATTCTTAATAAAATTTTCACAAAATAAAAAGCACCGATGTTTTCGGTGCTTTTTTTGCTATTATTATTTTGTATATCTTTGTAAATAAATTATAATTTTCTAAATGGATTCGGACATAGTCAGGCTTTTGCTAGCCTTGTTTCTTGTATTACTTAATGGCTTTTTTGTGGCCGCAGAATTCTCAATTGTTAAAGTTCGTTACTCACAGATTCAGCTGAAAGCAGCAGAAGGTAATTCTATGGCTAAGCAGGCCGAATTTATCATCAAACGTCTTGACGAATATCTGTCTGCAACCCAGCTCGGAATTACGTTAGCTTCTCTTGCATTGGGTTGGGTAGGTGAAAGTGCAATGCACCATATGATTGATAATTTGCTCCATTCAATGGATGTCAGTTTTTCCGAATCTACTGTTACGACAATATCGTTGGTTATCAGCTTCTTGATTATTACGGTTATGCATATTGTTTTTGGTGAATTGATTCCCAAATCCATTGCAATCAGAAAGGCAGAAGCTACAACTATGGCAACAGCTGTTCCTCTAAGAGTTTTTTATACGATTTTTAAACCATTTATATGGTTGATGAATCTCATGTCAAACGGAGTTTTAAGGCTGATGAAAATTCACCCGGCTTCAGAACAGGAAATTCACTCTACAGAAGAATTGCAGCTTTTGGTAAAACAAAGTGCCGATTCCGGTGAAATAGAAGAGGAAAACTATGAAATTATCAAAAATGCTTTTGATTTTACAGATCATTCAGCTAAACAAATCATGGTTCCACGGCAGAATATTACTTCAATCAACTTCTCAGATGATCTTAATGATATCATTAATAAAATCATGGAGAGCGGTTACTCCCGAATTCCGGTATACGAAAATTCAATTGATAATGTAATTGGAGTTTTTTATACCAAAGAAATTATCAGAGAATTCGTTAAAAGAAAAGGGAATCTTAGCCATGATGATTTAAGAGAATTAATGCGTGAATCTTTCTTTGTGGTAGGAAGCAAGAAAATTTCAGACTTGCTCAAAATTTTCCAGCAAAAAAAACAGCATTTAGCAATCGTAATTGATGAGTTTGGAGGAACTGAAGGAATTATCACACTGGAAGATATTTTAGAAGAACTGGTGGGTGAAATTCAGGACGAAGAAGATGATGAAGAAAAACTGGTAGATAAAATTGGTGAAAATCTTTATTGGGTAAAAGCTACACAGCCTTTAGATGAGATCAACGAGTCTTTACCTAAAAAACTTCCGATTGCGGAAGAGTATAATACTTTGGCAGGATTTATTTTACATAAACTGGAAGAAATTCCTGAAGAAAACCAGGAGTTTGATCTGGAAGGTTACCATTTTAAAATACTTAAGATGAATAATAAAAGTGTTGAAATGGTTGAGCTTGAATATATTGAGCCGAGTGTTTTAGATGAATTAATTGACAAAATAGAAGTTTAATAAAAATTTAAAATGTTTTTTAATAATTCAGTAAAAAATTATGAAAGTCCAAAACGGCAGTATGAAGAAGAAGTGTTGGTTTTGGATGAGACAGATGAAGTATACAAATTAGTGCTTCATAATGATGATATTCATACGTTTGACGAAGTTATTGAGGCTCTTATTCAGATTTGCAAACATGAGCCGATGCAGGCTGAGCAATGTACAATGCTGGTTCATTACAAAGGCAAATGTACAGTAAAAACCGGCTCTATAGATTTATTAAAGCCAATGCATGATAAACTCATTTCCCGAAGTTTAACAAGCGAAATAGTATAAGACCTGCAAAATTGCCGGTTTTTTTGATATTTACTTTAAATTAACGTGAGTTCGATTTAAGCCGCAATCAATCTATCTTGATCAATAATGTCGCCCTTGGTGTTTATTGATGGTTTTTTATCAAAGAACGAATAAGCTG